>Ga0114932_10002444_pt1 | contig 19519 bp, 17 predicted proteins | sample 2SBtaG_2_FD_87286 | JGI IMG/M metagenome (GOLD analysis project Ga0114932, IMG submission 87286) | Deep subsurface microbial communities from Kolumbo volcano to uncover new lineages of life (NeLLi) - 2SBTROV12_ACTIVE470 metaG | ecosystem: Environmental > Aquatic > Marine > Volcanic ... | reverse complement strand
TCTGTGGTTCTTGCACAAAGACCATCATGACCATAGCAACAAGGGGCCTCTTGAAAGAAATGATTTCTTTTTTGTGATTTTCGCAACTCCTGCCATTGCGTTGCTATATGCCGGAGCGAAGCATGATTTTAGTTATTTGTTTTTCATTGGATTGGGCATCACATTGTACGGAATGGCATACTTTTTTGTACATGATATTTTTATCCACCAAAGAGCAAAAATTTTGAGCAATACGCAGAATTCTTATCTGTTGGCAATCAGGCGGGCTCATAAGCAACATCACAAACATTTAGGTAAAGAAAACGGCGAATGCTTTGGGTTTTTGTGGGCACATTTTAAATATTTCAAAAAATATACCCCTGAAAAAAGATGATGCAATCTTACACATATCTACTGGTTAATTTCTTTACTATCATTATTTGCCTTATTGCATCTTTTGATAAAAGAATTCAGTTCTATAAATATTTTGGCAATTTTTTATTGTCAAGCACCATTGTTGCTGTTCTTTATATTTTATGGGATGTTTGGTTCACCAAAATGGGCGTCTGGTGGTTTGATAGAAATTATACTTTGGGTATAGTAATTGCCGGGCTACCGCTAGAAGAATGGTTGTTCTTTTGGTGCATCCCATTTGCTTGCGTATTCACCTATTTCTGCCTGGAAAAATTCTTTGATCTCGGCTGGGCGAACTCATTAAACAACTTAATTGTATTTACAAGTTCTGTTGTACTGGTGGTTATCGCCCTTTTGCATTATCAGAAAACATACACATTGATTACGGCGCTGGTAACGCTGTGTGTGCTTATTTTTCTGCATTTTATAGCTAAAAAAGAATGGATAGGGCAGGCGTCATTTGTTTTTTTTGTTTTACTGCTGGGATTTATTCCTGTGAATGGCGTATTAACGGGCAGCTGTATTGAATCACCTGTCGTTAATTACAATCCGGGTGATTTTTTAGGAATTAAAATTTTGACCATTCCGATTGAAGATGTTGTTTATGGTTACAGCCAGTTTCTACTGAATATTTACTTTTTTAAACTTTTTCAAAAGCAAAATTACCAATACGCTAATTAAACAGCTGAAGTATTCAAAATATTCAATGTGTAAAGTAATGAAAAGAGATAATGTAGTATTAGTAAATCGCCAGGACCATGCTATTGGCGAAATGGACAAAATGGAAGCTCATTTAAAGGGGGCGCTTCATAGGGCTTTTTCAATCCTTATATTTAATAGCAAGGGTGAAATGCTTTTACAAAAAAGAGGCAAGCAGAAATACCACGGAGCGGGCCTATGGACCAATACCTGTTGCTCGCACCCCCAATTGGGTGAAAATGTGAAACAAAGTGCCAGAGAACGATTAATGTTTGAAATGGGGCTTAGCTGTGAACTGGATTTTTTGTTTTCTTTTGTTTACAGGTCAAAGGTTGAAAATAACTTGATTGAACATGAGTTTGACCATGTCTTTATTGGTTATTCAGATTTACAGCCCAAACATAATATTATGGAGGTAGAGGATTTTAAATGGATTTCCAGGAAAGATTTGAGGACTGAAATTGAAAAACATCCTGAACAGTTTACTTGTTGGTTCAGAGAGATTGTTGCAAAAATATGGGATAATATTTCTGCGGTTTATTCTCTCTGATGTTTCGTAAATCCTTCCATCACCGTTTGCATGATTTTTATTTTTGCAGATCTCGGAAGGATTCTCAATGAATACACCAATACTTTTGAAAGCAACCCTGGAATAACATTTCTTTGTTTTCCCAGTGCTGATAAAATGGGGGCTCCGATTTCGGATGGTTTTAATGCTTTATTCATTTTCATATCAGCCCGTTGACCGAAACCGCTTTCGACGGGTCCTGGAGCCGCTGCCAGCACATCAACATTGAAAGGTTTTAGTTCTACTGATAATGCCTCGGCAAATGATTGTATGTAGGCTTTAGTAGCGGCATAATTGGCTGCATAAGGTACTCCCTGAAACGCCACCAAAGAACTCAAAAAAATAATTCCGCCTCGTTGTTGTTGTTTAAACTTTTGGCTAAAATAATGAGTCAGTGAAAGCACTGTTTCGCAATTTAAACGAAGCATATTTATTTCTGAATGAAGCGAAGCGTCGACAAACAATCCTGAAGTGCCAACACCTGCATTGTTTATAAGCAGGCCAACATCAAGGTTTTGCGCAGCCTGGATAATTTTTTCAACACCTGATGGCTCTGATATATCTGCGTCGACAATTTTTATTTGAATGTTATTTTTAAACTTCAAATTATATTGGACTGACTTTAATTTTTCTAAATGCCTTGAGCTGAGGATGAGATTGAAATCTGCATTTGCTAATTGCGTTGCTAACTCCAGGCCAATTCCCGATGTGGCGCCTGTAACAATGGCCCAATCTCCGTATTTGGTTTTCAGTCTCTTTTTTTCCTTAGCTGATAGTTGCATGATGTTTTTATTTTGGTATAACAAATGGCTTGGCCTGCAATGCCTGAACAAGAACAAGCACGGCAAACAGCCGGAGCATTTGCCAGCAAAACTATTTGAAGAGCAATTTTAAAACGATAACAAATGTTTAGATTTTTTTGATACTTGCTTTTTTCAACCTGCTCAAATGAATCGGCGTAATGCCCAGGTAAGAGGCAATCATATGTTGTGGTACACGGTCATGTATGTTCGGAAAAACCTCGGCAATTAATCTGCCTAACTTGTCGCCTTGTTTTAAATTTTTGTATCCCCATTCAATCGCTGCCCTGGGCATTACAACTGTTTCCGTTTCTTCTTCGGTTTGCAAGGTGTACAGCGAAGGTTGTTTTAACATGAAAGCAGAATAGTCGGCAATAAATTGATTCTCCAAAGCGAAATGCAAGGAATGTTCTGTACCATCTTTGTCTGTTACAATAACCCGAATGAGCCCTTTGTTGACAAAAAAAATTTCATTGGGAACAATGTTGGGCCGGCTCACTACTTCATAACGTTTAAATTTTTTTACAATACAACGACTCAGGAAATTTTCAAACTCCTGGTCTGAAATTTCAATCATTTGTCTTATTGTTTGCCTGATTTGGTCCATTGACATCGAAGGATTTTTCACTCGCGGGGTCAGTTGTACCGTTACTGCTAACGGAAAAGCATTTGTACTTTGGCAAGATTAGTGTTCAGTCTGCCGGAACGGCAAGTGAACACTAAATCTATATAAAGATAAATACAAAAGTTGATTAATGTGTGTGCCTGTTGAACTAATTCAATTTCAAAATCTTCCCATAGGCTATGGCTGCCTTATGAACCTGAACAGTCCAGTCTTCTGCTGCATCATCATCGGCGCCATCTGAAATATATTTGAGGCATAAGAACGGGATCTGCTCTTTCATAGCTATCATGGCTAATACATAGGCTTCCATATCTACCACGTTGTAAACTGTAGCGGAATGCCCCATTTCAAAATTATCACCCGTTCCGCAAATGCTTTCGGGCAAACCATCCATCGTTAAGCCATATTCGAGCAGGGGAGGCAAACCAGATAAAGGCGTTTCGTATTGTGCGTATCCCAGGCCCCGAACATCCATATCTCTTTGTACAAATTTGGTACAACAAACAACCGATCCTTTCTGAAACACATTGCTTCCTGCCGATCCAAGATTAGCGATCAATGCGGGTCTTTTATGTTGAATGGCTTTTGTTAATTCATAAGCCGCATTTACTTTTCCTATTCCGGTGATCAGTGTATGATATCCTTCAAAAACATCGGCAGCTTCCGATGCCAGTGCAAATGAGAACAGTACATTCTCCAGGGGAAATGAATGGTTTTTATTGATGTGTATCATCAGTTGATGCTGATTTTTGAGACGCAAAGATGCTTTATTTTAAACTATGATAGCGATCGCCGGTAAGTACGGGATAGTTGTTTTTAATATTTATGTAATTTCAGCAAAACCGCTGCCATATGAAAAAAATTACAGGTGTGCTGGGTATATTCATCATCTTACATGCCCAGGCTCAGCAACTTATCAATCCCCAATTATTAAACGGCTTATGGAAGGCCCGGTGGATCAGTTGTTCCGGAATAGCGCAAAGGGCCTATGGCGTATATCATTTCAGGAAAGTGCTGCATATAGAGAAAAAGCCACAGCAGTTTATTATACATGTATCTGCCGATAACCGGTATCGCTTGTTTGTGAACGAAAAAATGGTGTCGGCCGGCCCGGCCAGATGTGACCTCAATCACTGGAATTTCGAAACGGTTGATATCGCCGCACAATTACACGAAGGCGATAATATCATTGCCGCACAGGTTTGGAATATGGCAGAATATGCGGCGGTTCCGCAGATGAGCAACCAGACAGGTTTTTTATTGCAGGGAGATAGTGATGCGGAACAGATACTCGACACGAATAATTCCTGGAAAGCCTGTAAAGACAGCGCTTACACGCCATGCTCTTTGGAAAATGGCGCAAAGCTGCGTACTTATATGGTCATTGGTCCGGGTGATAAAGTAGATGCCAGCGCTTACCCCTGGGGATGGCAGACCCGGAACTTCGACGATAGTAAATGGCAGCAGGCTGTGGTTGTAACCGGAGCCCAGCCCGAAGGTTATGGTACGGATAATTTATGGACGCTCGCGCCGCGTACCATTCCGCAGATGGAAGAATCGTTGCAACGCATCGTTAGTGTAAGGAGGAAATCGGGCATCGAGGATGCAGGTTTTATTGCAGGCAATCATCCGGTAATCATTCCAGCCAATGCCACTGTAAGTATTTTACTTGATCAAACATTTAATACGGTGGCTTATCCTGAATTGAATGTAAGCGGGGGGAAGGGGAGTGCGGTAAAACTTACATATGCAGAAGCATTGTTTGATACCAATCATATCAAGGGCAACCGGAACGAGATTGAAGGTAAAAGCATAACAGGCAACTATGATATTTTCCTGCCCGATGGAGGCAATAACAGGCTTTTCAGGCCGCTGTGGTTCCGCACTTTCCGTTACCTGCAACTGGATATTACAACGGGCAATGAGCCGCTTACGATAGAAGATCTATATGGACAGTATACAGGCTATCCCTTTGTGCAGAAAGCATCATTCAGCAGTAACGACCCTTCTTTAAAAAATATTTGGGATGTGGGCTGGCGCACTGCAAGACTTTGCGCCGGGGAAAATTATTTTGATTGTCCCTATTATGAGCAATTACAATATGCGGCGGATACCCGTATCCAATGCCTGATCTCTTTGTACATTACCGGAGACGACCGGCTGATGCGTAAAGCCATTGTTGATTTTCACAACTCGCAGGTACCGGAGGGGTTAACGCAGAGCCGTTATCCGAGCAGCCGTTTCCAGGTGATTCCCACTTTTTCTCTTTTCTGGATTAGCATGATCCATGATTACTGGATGCTGCGGCGCGATGATGCGTTTATTGAAGACAAGCTGCAGGCGGTACGTGCAGTGCTAGGGTGGTATGAAAAAAAGATAGATGCCGGCAAACAGATGCTAGGCCCTATGAAGTGGTGGAACTTTGTAGATTGGAACAACAGTTTCCCCGGTGGTGTTCCCGATGGGGCTACTGATGGCAACAGTTCCATCATTTCTTTACAGTATGCTTACACATTAAAACAGGCAGCCGGTTTGTTCAATTATTTTGGGAAGAAAGAAGAGGCGACGCATTATGAATCATTAGCATCGGCGCTCATAAAAAACACCTACCGTTATTGTTTCGATGCAACAAAAAATGCAATGGCCAATACGCCGCTCAAGAATACATTCAGCCAGCATGCCAGTATCATGGCTATCTTAACAGGCAGTATTCCGCAGCATGATATGCAAAAAGTGTTGCAAACCATTTTAACCGATAAGAGCCTCAGTCAGGCCACTTTTTATTACCGGTTCTATCTTACCCGCGCTATGAAAGCAGCAGGCATGTCCAACAGTTATTACAGCAATTTGAAACCCTGGCGCGATATGCTGGCGAATGGATTGACCACTTTTGCCGAAAACCCGGATCCCACGCGTTCCGATTGCCATGCGTGGAGCGCCAGTCCTGTGTATGATTTCCTGGCAACCATTTGTGGTATTGAACCTGCGGCACCGGGCTTCAAAAAAATAAATATCGCGCCGGCGCCAGGGGAACTGACTTCCATAAAAGGCACCATGCCGCATCCGGACGGCACCATTGCTGTTGACCTGCAACGAAAAGGTGCAAACGGAATTGAGGGCACAATAGTACTGCCAGCTAACACTTCCGGAACATTTAATTGGAACGGGAAAACGCTGGCGTTGAAACCGGGCGAGCAGCATGTGCAAATATTATAGAGCACATTATTAAAACAGGGCTCACGGCTTCTTTGATTTGCGTTGACGGGTTAACTTTAGGTGTGTAACAAAATCTATAGCTATGAAATGTATTTTGTTATTAACTATAGTCATATTGCTTTGGGCTTGTAATTCGCCCAACTCGAACACACAATCATTGCAAAGGCAAATAGATAGCCTGAAAGCGCAAATCAATAAAACGTACAAACCGGGATTCGGAGAGTTTATGAGCGGCATCCAGGTACATCACAACAAGCTTTGGTTTACGGGAGTCAATCAGAACTGGAAGCTGGCCGATTTTGAAATCAATGAGATCAAAGAGAGCCTGGACAATATAAAAATGTATTGTACAGACCGGCCGGAGACCAAGTCTATCGGAATGATCGATTCATCGCTTCAAAGTGTAAGCAATGCCATTCAACAAAAAAACAGTCTTCAATTTAAAAATAGCTTTCATATTCTTACAACAACTTGCAATACCTGTCACCAGGCAACAGGGCATGCATTTAATGTCATTACAATACCTTCTGCACCTCCATTCAGTAACCAGGATTTCAGCGCTAAGTAACCTATTTCTTTTTCTTAAGTAAAACCGCGGCACTTAATAATTCATTGGCTTTTTCGATCTTTTCTTTAAAAGACGAACTTTTAACCTGCCTCTTTGTAAACGAAGGCTCTTTTCCTTTCCCAGCAGGTGTATGTGTTTTAGCTGTAAGCATAGTCATATTTACTATTTTTTCTTGATTAAGAAAGCTAGAAATGTTTTGTCTTCTGCCGGATCGTAAATGACCTCCAAACAGGGGCAATTTCCCCTTCATTGTTAAGATTTCACAAAAAAATACGGTTTAGCCTTTCCTGTTGACTTACACCTTAAAAAAAATTCAAGAAAAAATAATGTGGATCGTAGGGTATGACCTTGATTCTCTCACCTCTGAAAGATAAAGGGAGTTTACAAACCTGTCCGGCCCATGAAAAAACAGACATTCCAGGCGTTACTTGACAAATACCTTAACGGGACTGCCACTGCCGCAGAGCGGAGATTGGTGGAAGCGTATTATGAAAAATTATCGGCCAGGCAAGGCGACTTGAGCAAAGCCGACCGCCGGCTGCTGGAAAAAGTGGGGCGTAATCTTAGTGAGCTGGTACAAAAGCCGTCCGGGAACAAGGCCAGGATCATTCCATTTTACAAACGCCGGGCAACTGCCGCGGCCGCAGCAATTTTGTTACTGATGGCCGCAACCACCTATTTCTTATGGAATGAAAAGCCGAAGCCGGTTAATACCATTGCCCAAATCAGTGATATCCAGGCGCCGGTGACCAACCGTGCTATGATCACGCTCGGTAATGGCAGAACAGTTTACCTTGACAGTGCAGCCAATGGCAGTCTTGCCACAGAAGGAAATGTGCAGTTAATCAAATTAGCGGATGGCAAGATCGCTTATTCAGGCAGTTCAGACAAGGTTACTTATCATACCATTACCAATCCCAAAGGAAGCAAGGTAATCGATCTTGCTTTATCTGACGGCAGCCATGTGTGGCTCAATGCCGAAAGCTCCCTTACTTTTCCTATTGTATTTAATCAGCATTCAAGAGAGTTGACCGCAACCGGTGAAATGTATTTTGAAGTAGAAAAAGCAAAAACATGGCCGTTTGTCGTTACACATGGAGATACAAAAGTTACTGTGCTGGGAACCCATTTCAATGTCAATGCTTATGATGATGAGCAGGATATCAGGGTAACATTGTTACAAGGGGCCGTTAAAATAAGTAATAAAACCGGCAGCGGGTTGCTGAAACCCGGAGAGCAAGCGAGGGTATCTAAAAACATCCATATAACAAAAGAAGTGGATCTCGATGCTGTGATGGCCTGGAAGAATGGAAGGTTCAATTTTGACAATGCCAGCCTGTCTACCGTATTGCGGCAATTGGCGAGATGGTACGACCTGGAGGTTGTTTATGAGGGCGCTATTCCCGAAAGAGAATTTGGAGGTCAGATGCAGAGAGACCTTTCGTTGTCTCAGATATTGGAAATTCTTCAAAAAATGGATGTAAAGTTCAGGGTAGAAGGAAAAAAACTTTTAGTAACAGCTGCTCAGTAACCTGGCAAAATGAGCGCTGGTATTTAAGTATAAAAAACAGCCAGGAGCATTTGCGCTGCTCCTGGCCTGTTTGGATAAGTTGAAAATAAAACCTGTAGGAATTATTCATTTCAAAACCCGCCTGTTGCCAGGCAGGCCCAAACACTGCAAGTTATGAAATTATTGACTTGGGAACCCTGCTTTCTACCACCTCCCGGTAATAGAAAAGGAAGATCCGGATCCAGAAAGAAAGCAGTATCCCGACAAATGGTGAAAGCTATGCGGCTTACATTTATTTTACTCACTGCTGCCATTCTCCATGTACATGCAAAAAGCACTGCACAAAAAGTAACTGTTAAGGGAAAGGATGTGCCGCTCCAGAAAATTTTTTCTGCAATTGAAAAACAGACGGAGTATATTTTCTTCTTCGATGCAGCCTCCATCAGGAATGCAAAGCACGTAACCTTACACGTTAAGGACCTGCCCGTAAATGAGGTGCTGGACATGTGCCTGAAAGACCAGCCCGTTGGTTATTCCATCATGAATAAAACGATCGTGATCAGCCGGAAAAACCAGGCTTCTCATTCCCTGGCGCCCCTGAACGAGCCAACTGTTATCGATCCGCCTGGTATTGATATCGAGGGCATTGTCCTTGCGCAGGAGGGGCAGGCGCTTGCAGGAGCCTCGGTTTTTGTTAAATCAACCAGCAAAGGAGTGGTTACGGATGCCAATGGCCGTTTCAAGCTTACGGGTATTGATGCGAATGCCACACTTGTTATCTCTTTTACCGGCTATCTGTCAGAAGAATACCATCTCGCTAACAAACCCGCATTGAGCCGGTCTGTCATTGTTATCCGTTTACAATTGAGTACGAATAAACTGAATGACGTAATTGTGCTGGGTTATAACGATAAGAAAAGGAGTGAATTGACCAGCTCGGTACAGGTCATTGATGCTAAAAAGCTGAACGATGTTACTTCAAACGACGTTGGAGCCATGCTCCAGGGCAAGGTGGCTGGTTTGCAGGTGATCAACAGTTCAGGTGTTCCGGGATCGGCAGCTGAGATCCGGTTACGCGGTATTTCATCTGTAAACGCTGCACAAACTCCTTTGTTTGTGGTGGATGGCATTATCGGCGGGAATTACGATCCGAATGATGTGGAAAATATTACCGTATTGAAAGATGCCGGGGCTACCGCTATGTACGGTTCGCAGGCAAATGGCGGTGTGATCATCATCACTACAAAAAAAGCGCGGTCAGGAGAACCGCACTATGAAGCCAGGATCACTACGGGATTTCGTACACCCGATTTTGGTAAAATGAAAATGATGAATGGAAGCCAGCTCTATCGTTATCAAAAAGAATTGTACCGAGATTATATTCCTACCGATACAGGTAATTCATATAAAATTGACCTGTTGAAATTTTACAGCGAAAGGCCCCGGTCGCTGGAAAGCAGCAATGCAGATTGGCTTACCACCATTTTTAAACCGGCCATCATACAAAACTACCATGTTTCTGTAGCTGCAAAATCTGAAAAGATCGATTATTATTTCGGCGCTACTTATTACAATGAGGACGGTACTTTCATGAATACCAACTTCAAACGACTGAACCTGCGGGGTAACACCAATTACCGGTTCAATAAAAAAATAAACATCACCAATAATATCAACCTGAGCGCCTTTACAGGTAAGAGCTATGATTACAGTGATATTTATTATGCGTACCTGAATCTTCCCTGGGATAATCCGTACGATAGCGCCGGCCATGTGTTGTATGTGGATGGTAATGCTTCTTTTAAATGGTGGAGCAGAGACAAGGTAAACCCCATTCATACCATTAAAAACTCAAACCATGTTTATAAAGGGTTCGATGCCAACTATGATGTAGTGCTGAATATAGGAATTACCCAATGGCTGAATTTCAGCAGCAGTAATCGTCTTGCGGCAGGCTACAACAAGGGAAGCAATTATTATTCACCTGATGTGGCGGGTTCTTATCATGGTACCGGTTACCTTGATGAGAACAATGTTTTGAATTATGGTATTGTTTCCAATAACTTCTTCAAGTTTAATTTCAACCATAATAACCACAATATCAGCGGCCTGGTGGGCGCTGCTTTTGAAAAAAGCAGAACAGAATCACAAGGAGGCACAGGCAGGGGATTGCCGCCAGGTTTGAGTGTGCTGAATGCTGTGTCGAACAATATAAGGGTTACAGGTTTTAACAGTGAAACGGCGATTCAGTCATTGTTGTCACAAGTCAATTATGGGTATGCAAACAGGTATTTCCTGACCGCTTCTTATAGGGTTGACGGGTCATCTAATTTTCCGAAATCCAACCGGTATGCTTCTTTTCCTTCTGTTTCCGGTGCATGGATGATCAGCAATGAATCGTTTTTCAGGAGCAAGATCATCAGCGATCTTAAACTGCGCGCCAGTTATGGAATAACCGGTACACAGGATATAGGCGCCTCGCGCTATCTTGGGTTGTATTCCCTCTCAAGCCAGTACAATTCACAAACCGCCGCCACACCTTTACAATTGCCCAGTCCGAACCTGACATGGGAAAGCAAGTATCAGTTTAACGGAGGAGTAGACATAACACTCTTTAAAAGAGTAGGAATTACGGTGGATGTTTATCGTAACATCACCAAAAACTTATTATTACAGGTGTCTCAACCTCTTTCCATTGGATTTGAACAACGTTGGGAAAATGCAGGCGAGATTGAAAATAAAGGAATCGAACTGAGCCTGAATACGGTTAATATCCGGCATCGCTACTTTGAATGGACAACCGATTTCAACATTAATTTCAACAGCAATAAAATACAAGGGCTGAAAAATTCCATTATCCGAACAGGTCCATGGGCCATATCACAGGTATATCGCAATGGAGGAAACCTGTATGAATTTTACATGCCTAAATGGGCGGGAGTAAACAGCCAGACAGGACAGCCGCAATGGGAAAAACAAACCAAGGACGCACAGGGAAATGTAACCAAAACAGAAATGACTTCAGACTATGCGCAGGCTTCTTTCCAGGAAGTGGGTTCCGCTTTGCCGAATTTCCAGGGAGGCATTACCAACCAGCTGCGGTATAAAAACTTTTCACTGAGCGTAAACGCTTACTTTTTGTCGGGCAATAAGGTGTTCAGCAATAACCTTCGTTTTGTGATGAATGATGGAAGTGAGCCTTATCTCAACCAGATCGTGTTGCCCAAAGACTATAGTATATGGGCCAGGCCTGGAGATATGGCTACCAACCCCAGTCCGCAGAACTCGGCCAACTCTACACAAACATCAAGCAGGTATTTGAAGGATGGAAGTTTTCTCTCTATACGGAATGTTACGCTCAGTTATGCTTTACCCGGGAAATGGATCCAGCAATTGAGACTGAAAGGGGCTACCGTTGCTGTAAGTGCAGACAATGTGTACACGTTTACCAGATTTTTAGGGCAGGATCCTCAAACGACCATCACACCGGGAACTTATATCATGCCGGGAGTATCTGATTTCAAGTATCCTAACAACCGGCAGTTTTTATTCAATATTAACCTTAGTTTTTAAACCATATGACCATGAAAAAAATATTCAGCCTGCTTACGCTTACCAGCATGCTTGTTTCGGGTTGTATTAAAGAAATTACGCCAAGCGATACGATTACAACCAGTTCACTGGTGCAGACAAAAGAAGGTCTTACCAGCGCGGTGAACGGCGCCTATTCTTTATTCAAGGACCATGTGCCTTTCAATGGTACAAAAGATATGACCAATATGTACCTGCGGCAATATTTCCAGATGGCTGACTTTGCCAGCGACGATATTGCATGCGGACAGGTAACTACCGATCCGTTTATGAGCAGCTTCACTTTGAACCATTCACCTGCGCAGACAAATACCAGGTACTTCTGGTACATTTCGTATAAGATCATCAACGATGCGAATACGGTAATTGAAGCCGCCTCAAAAATTTCCAATCCGGACCAGGCAACGCAACAATTGATCGGGGAATGTTATTTCTTACGGGCTTTTGCGCATTTTAACCTGGTGAGGCTTTTTGCCAAACCCTATACCGTTGACCCGCAGTCGCCGGGAGTGATCATCAGAACTTCTACCAGTGATGCTTCCCAGAAAGCCCGGGCAACAGTAAAAGAAGTTTACGACGCAGTAATTGCTGATGCGGAAAAATCTGCCTCCCTGATGAATGTGCCGAGAGGCATTCAGTTCGCTTCTAAAGAAGCTGCGTGGGCCTTATTGTCGAGGGTGAACCTTTATAAAGAAGATAACGCAAAAGCCATTGATTATGCCAATAAAGTGATTGGTTCCGGAAGGTTCAGTCTTGAAACTGCGGCAAGTTTTCCTTCTTTGTTTGCCAATGCACTCGCGGGCAGGGAGACCATATTTTGTATCGCATTCAACAGTATAGATGATTATGGAAAATTCGGCTCTATTGCTTCCATGTTGTATTCGGATGGCAATTCAGGCTGGGGCGAAGAGTTTGCATCAAAATCATTAAGAGACACGATGAGCGACCAGCCTAATGACGTTCGCTTAAAATACATCGTTCCCTTAAAAAATAGTTCCGGAGCAGTACAAAAGAAAAATGGAATTGAAATATACTATGTCTCTAAATTTTCTTTCCAGAACAATAGCCCAACATTGAGTTCTCCTATCATGTTCCGTTTGGCCGAAATGTATTTAAACCGGGCGGAAGCTAAAACCAAATTGGGAAATGTTGCAGGCGCCCTGAGCGACCTGGACACCATCCGCAATAACAGGGGCTTGTCTGCATCCCTGTACAATGGTACAGTTCCTGCAGGCAAGACCGCGCTGGATATTGTATTGAAAGAAAGAAGACTGGAACTGTCATTTGAAGGACATCGTGTGTTTGATGTGTACCGGAATAAGCAAACGCTGAACCGTACCTACTGGGGCTATCACCTGCCTGGTTTGAAAGAATCGGATATTAATTTATCGCAGCAGCCGAGCGGCTATGCCAATATGCTGATCCCATATACCAATAACCGCATCATTTATTATTTGCCGGTCGACGAGATACAGGTGAACGCTTTATGCCGTCAGAATCAATAACCATAAATGAATTTTATGAAACACTCAAAATATTTACTTTATATAGTACTGCCCTTATACCTTATGATGGTACTTCCATCTTGCAAGAAGGATGCCGTTGATCCGGGACCTGATGTTTTATTTTCCTATTCTGTAAATGCCTACACGGTAAAGTTCACGAACAAGACGAATGGCGCCGTTTCGTATAAATGGGACTTTGGCGATGGTGTTACTTCAACAGATGCCAATCCCACCCATGCTTATGCAGGAAAGGGAAAATATGTTCCCACGCTTTATGCCACTTCCGGAAATGGCAAAACAAATGATGCTTCTACCGTGCTGCGGATATCAAAGAGCTCATCGATCAACCTGCACGACAACAGTTTTTCTGATTGGGATACCGTAACACATAATATAAGGATATCGGCGCCTGGCGCGGGTGGCGGCATATTTCGCAAGGTGAAAATGGATTATAACGCGGAGAATATTTATTTCTACATTGAAATGGCGTCCTCAAAAGCAAATAATGACATTCTTGACGTTTACATAGATGCCGATAACAACCCAGCTACCGGATTAACCACATGGGTTGCCAAAGGAGCTGGCATTGATGTGTTGTTGGAAGGCCAGCCGCTGAACAACTGGTTCGATATGTTTTATCATACCGGTCCTCAAAACAGCTTCACTTTCGATTACCAGACTATTACAGATTTTTATGAAATAGGTACGGTCCAGGACAGTGGCGGTATCCTGAAATTTGAAGGCAGGCTGATACGGTCCAAGATTAAAAACCTGACCGGTAAAGGACTGAAACTTGCCATGACTGCCACCAAATACGACTGGAGTGCAACCCTGGGAATATTCCCCGATCCCGGAACACCCGCCTTTTTCCTCAATATGGAGGATTAAAACAATGATCTCCACTAAAACCTAATAACATGAAACTGAAATTTTACCATATTATTTATTTCTTTTTTTTCTCCATCACCGCAAACAGCCAGACCAGAGATTCTATTTATGTAGATGCAGCGTACACTGGCGCCATTGAAACCGGTTCCAGCACCCAGCCGTTTAAGACCATACGAAAGGCGCTGGACAAAAGACAGGCCAACGGTTTGGCCGGTATGGTAACAGATGAAGTGATTATTGTAAGAGCGGGTACCTATTACCCCGGGCCTAATGATATGGTTATTGTTAACCGGTACAATTGCGGCAGGAATGGAAAATGGCTTACCATCAAATCGGATGTGCCGTTTGCCGCTACCATAAGAGGCGACAGCCTGTATAAAAAAACCTTTGCGGCCATTGTAACTTTTACCGACAGCGCTCAATATGTAAAACTGCAGAGCTTTACCATTGCCGGTTTGCGCAACAATCCTGACTCTACAAAATGGAAAAATACCGACGGAACATACACTGCCACAAGACCTACGGTAATATCTATGTACAATGGTCAGCCGGTAAGAACGCCTTATGGCGATACTATATATGAATGCAAGAAGGATGTAAAATTTGGTATCCAGGTAGCAAGTAATTGCCGCTATGTTAGTGTATTAAACAGTGATATCAGCGATATTTCATGGACTTCAAATGTAGATCCCTTTAAAGCCGACAGTTTGCTCACAGAAGCTGAAAAGAAAATACTGCGGAATGCATGGCCGAATGACAATGCGGGGCCTGTGAACGTACTGGGTTCAGCGGCTACCGTAATGACAAATATTACCATCGATGGCAGCGAAGTGCATCATTGTATACCGGGATGGACAGAAGCCATTACCATGAATGGTTACCTGGACACTTTTAAGATTACCAATAACCTGGTGCACGATATAAAAAATATCGGTATTGTGGCTGCCGGAAACTATAGGTGGGTGCTCGACCCGGCCAACGGATTCAGCACACCAGCCTCACAAAATTATGCCCGTAACGGTACCATTACAGACAATACAGTGTACAACTGCCTTTCTCCTATTGCAGCTTCTGCGGGTATTTATCTCGACGGGGCCAGAACAGTGCTGGTGGAAAGGAATAGGCTATACGACAATCATGTGGGTGTTTCGGTAGGTAACGAAACCAGCAACAGCCATTCCGGCGGCCATACTATCCGGAACAATATCATCTATGACAATGTATGGACAGGGATGATATTGGGAAGTAATGCCGACAGCGCCTGGGTTGAGAATACCAAAGTGCTCAACAATACATTGTTCAGAAATAATACTTCCGTAAAAACACTGATCCCTAAAAAGGACGCCAACGGGTTTGTTATCATTCAGGGTGGTGTGGCCGTTATCGACACTTTTCCCAATGCTTCTGAAATCACCACGCAAAGACTGAGTAATAGTAATGATTTACCGGGAGCCAAGATAGTGGTGCAGAATAATATTTTCAGGTCGAGGAAAGGGAAACCTATTATTGCGTTGCAGCCTTTTAAAACAAATCAATATACAGGTGCGGCCCTGATCAATACCAACATTAATACCTTGCTTGACTGGAATTATAATTTATACTATATAGAGCCGGGGTATAATAATGCCATTAACTATGATTTCGCTGCTGCCGGCTTTACAGGGAATACGTATAACACTGTCAATTATAAAGCTACGGTGGGTCTTGACTCAAATTCAATCGGGATAGAACTGGCTACCGCTCCTTCGCCAGACCCGGTATTTGTGGGAGGTACTGTTTTCCCCGACAGGTTCAAACTGGTTTCAGGCTCCACAGCTTATAATATAGGTAACCCTGCCGCATCCTATTCAGTGTCGGGCCTTGTAGATTATATTTTTAATGACAGGATCATGGGTTGCCGCATTGATGCAGGAGCGCTGGAATTTGTAACTACTTGCACTGCCGGCCCTGTGGTAACTGCCCTCAATGCCCTTCGTATAACAACAGTCTTGGGGAAAGATACTTATTCCCTGTACCCGAATCCTACAACCGGAGATGTTTCGATCAGGGCAGTACGAAGTACCGGAGGGATGGTTTTGATCAGGGTGCGGGATATGTTAGGTCGGCTGGTTATGGAAAAGCGGAGCCCGCTTGCAGAGGGGATCAATACTATCCGGATCGATAATTTAAAACAGGCTGGGTTGCGAAAGGGAATATACCTCGTTGATATTTCAGATAAAACCGGCAGGGCAGGAATATATAAACTAGTGGTGCAATGACCATATCAAAGGGGGAATAGATGAGATAAAACACGAGTGGGGGAGGGAATGCCTTTATATAAAAAGCCAAGCAATTTGAAGCAGTTCGTAAGACAATGTTTTACGGACTGTTTTTTTCATAAATCTACATCCCGCAGCCTAAAACGGTCGTTATTTGTCATATTTTTAAGTAGGCGACTAAGCTTGTTTTTATGCGAAATTCCGACTATATATCTTTTAGTGATCATGAGCTTCTTAACAGGATGCGGTTGGATGACAGCCAGGCATTCACGGAGATTTACGCACGGTATTCGGAATCTCTTTTCGCACGGGCCAAAACCATTCTCCAGCGTTCAGGAAATACAGCAGATATCGTTCAGGAGGCATTCTTATCGCTATGGCAGCGACGAAAAGTTGCACAAATAGAACACCTGGGTAACTACCTTCATCAATCGGTACGTTTCCTGGTTTTTCAGGCGATCAAAGATGGAAAAGCACAACAGAAATTTTTCGATAGGGTTTCACAAGCCTCTCATGAATTATTATTCACAGATCCTTTGCTTTTTAAAGAATTGCAATCCCTTATTCCGGAAATCATGCATGGTCTCCCTGCGGATCAACAACGTATTTTCAGGATGCATCGTGAACAGCAGATGACCTACCAGCAAATTGCGGAAGAATTGAATATCTCGATAAAAACGGTTGAAAAGAAAATGAGCCTGGCGCTCAAAAGCTTTCGCATAAAGACAAACGACCTTATGTTTGCCATGGTACTCCTCTATATGGTTTCAGAACCTTAAAGTCAATGCTTTAACTGCCAAGATTAAAGTGTTTTTGTTAAAAAAGTCATTATAGTGACCATATTTGCGTCACTCTAATGACTTAATTTACGTAAATTATGAATATTCCCCGCCTCCTGGAAACGAAGATTGAACACCAACTTGGAAGGCAAAAGGTCATTAGGCTATATGGTACCCGGCGCACTGGCAAAACAACCATTATAGAAAACATTGCCGCCAGGCATGGAGATGATGTGCTGATGTTACAAGGAGAGGACATGCAGGTAGCCAATCTACTGCAACAGCGAACGGTGGCAAATTACAGCCAGCTAACCAAGGGTAAAAAAATCATCATTATAGATGAAGCCCAGGCAGTACCTGAAATTGGAAAAGTGCTAAAATTGATGATCGACAACATTAAAGGGATTACCATTATTGCAACTGGCAGCAGCAGCTTTGACCTGGTATATAATACCGGGGAACCCCTGGTAGGCCGGAATATTGTTTATCATTTATATCCCATTGCCCAGGGCGAACTATCTGCTATTGAAGATAAACTTAGTACAGTTCGCCATCTCGAACAAAGATTGATCTATGGTGGGTATCCCGAATTGTGGCATTTGGAGAACCAACAGGAACAGGAAAATTATTTAAAGCAACTGGTTAACAGTTATTTGCTCAAAGACCTGCTCATCCTGGAGAATATTAAAAGGGCTGATATACTATTTAAATTACTGCAATTACTTGCATGGCAGATAGGCAGTCAGGTAAGTACCGTGGAACTTGGAAATAGCCTTCAACTGAACAAGCTTACTGTTGAACGGTACCTGGATCTGCTTGCCAAAGTGTTCATCATTTTCCCATTAACAGGGTACAGCGGCAACTTGCGCAAAGAAGTAACCAAAAGCAAGAAATGGTACTTTTGGGATAATGGCATTCGAAATGCGCTGATTAATAACTTTAGCCCCTTACAAAGCCGTAATGATACTGGTCAGTTATGGGAACAATATGTACTAAGCGAAAGAATGAAGCATAATGGCTACCAGGACTATCAACCTCAATATTTTTTTTGGCGCACCTACGACGGCCAGGAAATTGATTTGTTGGAGTTAGACAACAAACAACATTTACAGGCATTGGAATGCAAATGGCAAGCGCAGAAGAATAAAATCCCTGCGGCTTTTTCCAAAGCATATCCGGAGGCTGATTTTGTTACACTCCATAAAGAAAACTACCTCGAGTGGATAGCGTAGCCCGCGAAGTAGCTCTATCTAATTTTAAAAAATTTAATTGTATGAAACTAAGACTTCAAGAGATCGAGCTTAATAGCATTGATCCTGAAAAAAGCAGGCGCTTCTATGAATCTGCGCTCGGCCTTGAAAACGCGATCGATCAAGGGCAATTGCAGGTCTTCCAAACGGGTTTCCCCGGGCTTGACTTCAACATCTCTTCTCATTATCCTAATGAAAAGGTAGTTATTAGTTTTATAACGGACGATCTGTATCAGGTCATTGAACGGCTAAACGCATTATCCGTTACCTTCGAAGGCCCTAAAGATTCTCATTTAGGCATGATGACCATTGTTTTCAGAGATTCTGACGGGCGGCAAATCAAGGTCAATCAGCCAACTGAAAAATCACCAACTTGGCTCCAGGTATGACCCAGACGCAGTTTAGTTTGTATTCCCTGTATTAGCCATTACAAATAAGTTGCTTTTTTATTTCATAATAATCATTCCAAGTGCCTTTGAAAAAAACGAACAATATCTGGGTATTAGCACCGGTTTTAGGAACCATAATTTTTGTTATGGTTTACATTATTGCGACATTTTTTTATCCAGGTGGTTCACAAGTGGATAAAAATTCAATCGGATTTAGCTGGATAAATAATTATTGGTGCAACCTACTAAACGAAAATGCTATTAACGGACAACATAATCCTGCAAAACCAATCGCTATGGCAGGAATGCTTGTACTTTGTTTGACACTTACATTCTTTTGGTTTCTGTTTCCAAGATATATCAATATTGGAAAGTTTGCCAAACGTACAATCCAAATTTCGGGAACACTTTCAATGACAATTGCATTCTTGTTATTTACGGATATTAATCACGATTTGAAACAAATCTCGCCTCATTCTT
>Ga0114932_10002442_pt1 | contig 19540 bp, 12 predicted proteins | sample 2SBtaG_2_FD_87286 | JGI IMG/M metagenome (GOLD analysis project Ga0114932, IMG submission 87286) | Deep subsurface microbial communities from Kolumbo volcano to uncover new lineages of life (NeLLi) - 2SBTROV12_ACTIVE470 metaG | ecosystem: Environmental > Aquatic > Marine > Volcanic ... | reverse complement strand
TTACCCAGTTCGTAAAGATGAATCAGATATTAATCGTCTAGCAGTTCCGACTGCCAAAGATGCAAATGGAGATATCATTACTCATGGTAATCGTTCTGCACGAGATACAGCTGCGACTGAAAATATTCCTCTTGCAAATACCACAACAACATGGAATGAATTAAAAACAAGTAATGATTCATCTAGAGGTCATGAAGATAATGTTATTGGTATATCAACAGAAACAAATGAAGAGAGAACAAAAAAAACAAGAGTAGATTCCGAGTACCCTTATAATCAAGTAAGAGAAACAGAGTCAGGTCATATTGTTGAATTTGATGATACTCCGTTTGCAGAGCGTATTCATGAATATCACAGAACAGGTACTTTCTACGAGATTGATGCTGATGGAAATAAAGTAACAAGAATTGTAGGAAGTAATTATGAAGTTGTTGCAGGTTCTGAATTTGTAAATATAAAGGGTGAATGTAATCTTACAGTTGACTCTAATTGTAGAACATATATAAAAGGTAATTGGGATATACAAGTTGATGGTGATAAGACAGTTGTCGTAAAGGGCAATCATTCTGAAACTGTTTCTGGAACTCAATCATCTAATATCACTGGTGATGTTAGTGAATCATATGGTGCAAATCAAAATACAACTGCATCAGAAAACATTGATATTCGTGGTAAACGAATTGACTTGAACAAGGAATAAAAAATGGCTAAAGGAAGAAAACAAACAACAGTACATATACATGAACCTACAAGTAAAGGAACTTCGATTGGTAGAAAACCAATTACTTCTACAATGAATAAAAATCGAAGAAGAAGTTGGAAGAAGTATCGTGGCCAAGGGTGATGGAGAATATATCATACTGGTAAAGGGTGAAGTAAAAACTTTCACCAACTGGAAAGATATACCTGGTTCTTTTGAGAACATTATTAAATTTAATCCTACACCACCACCTTCACCTCATAGTGAAGAAGACCACGAATACATAAACACCTTTGATGATAAACTTCATGAACTCATGGGTAGAGAGGAAGAGTAATGCCAGCAATTACAAGAAAGGGCGATGCCGATGTAACACATTGTTCAACACCTTTTAGAGAAGGTGCATCTGAAAATGTATTTGTCAACAACATTGGTGTATCTAGACAAGGTGATAAAAATACAGTTCATGTCTTACCAGGCTTACCTTGTCCTTCTCATCAACAAGTTATCACAACTGGTTCTACAACTGTATTTGTAAATAATGTAGGGTGTGGTAGAATTGGTGATGGTATCACTGCGTGTACTTCAGTTGCTGAAGGTTCATCTAATACTTTTGCAGGCGGATAAACTTTTGTTATAAATAATTTACATAGGAGAAATTTATGCCAACTTCTGGAAGTTTAAATTACGATGCAAGTATTACTAATGAAAAGCGTAGTGTAAAACTATTTAAAGATTTAAATTTAAATTTTAATAAAAACATTATTACAAGTGATATTGCAAAACTAACAGATGTTGAAGCAATCAAAAGAAGTGTGAGAAATCTTGTACAATTAAATCACTATGAAAAACCATTTCACCCAGAGATTGGTTCTAATATTCGTGCAACTCTTTTTGAAAATCTTTCACCAATATCAGCTTCGTTGTTATCAAGAAATATTGAAACTGTTATAAAAACATACGAACCAAGAGTAGAATTAATTAGAGTTGATTCTCTTCCTGATTTAGATAGAAATGCTTACAATGTAAGAATAGAATTTTTCATTGTTAATGCACCGAGTGAAATGGTTTCACTTGATGTTATAGTAGAAAGAGTAAGGTAACATGGCAACAACGGATAAAAGACTTTCGATTACAGAATTAGATTTTGATGACATAAAATCTAATATGAAAATATTTTTAAAGAATCAAACAGAATTTACTGATTATGATTTTGAGGGTTCTGGTATGTCAGCCCTCTTAGATGTTCTTGCATACAACACACATTATCTATCAATGAATGCTAATCTACTTGCAAACGAAATGTTTATTGATACTGCATCACTCAGGTCTTCTGTTGTATCTCATGCTAAAACTTTAGGGTATACTCCAAGAAGTGCACGAGCACCAATCGCAACTGTTAATGTTAATGTAAATACTTCAAGTGTTAATGTTGCAACATTGTCAAGAGGTGCAAAATTTTCAACAACAATAAATGATACTACTTACAATTTTGTTGTTGCAACAGATGTAACTAAAACAAGAGTTGGTGGTAGTTTAGTATTTGAAAACCTATCACTATACGAAGGAACTTTAGTTACAACAAGATATACAGTTGATACAGCAAATGTAGACCAAAGATTTATTATTTCAGATAGTAATGCTGATACAACAACTCTTACAGTTAAAGTTCAAAACTCAGCATCGGATTCTACAACTACAACTTATACTCTTGCAACAGACATTACACAAGTATCAGGTACAGCAGATAATTATTTTTTACAAGAAGTTGAGAATGGTCAATTTGAAGTTTACTTTGGTGATGGTGTAATTGGTAAAGCTTTATCAGATAATAATATTGTCATATTAGAATATGTTGTTACAAACAAAGAAGAGGCAAACGGTGCATCAACATTTACTGCACCTTCTTCTATTGGTGAGTCTACCGACAACACCGTGAGTACAGTTACAAATGCAATAGGGGGTGCAGAATCAGAAACTATTCAAAGTATTAAATTTAATGCACCATTAGATTATTCAAGTCAAGGTCGTGCTGTTACTTCAAATGACTTTACAACAATCATACCAACACTATTTGCAAACACACAATCAGTTCAAGTATGGGGTGGTGAAGATAATGACCCTGCCGTTTATGGAAAAGTTTTTGCTTCTATTAAAACAACAACAGGTTCTAATTTAACATCAACTCAAAAAACAAGTTTAGAAACAGCGTTGAAAGCTTATACAGTAGGTTCTGTAAGAACAGAAATTGTAGACCCAGAAACAATTAAATTAAGATTAACTGTTGCTTACAAATATAATTCTACTGCAACTACAAAAACATTAAGTGATATTTCTGCTTTAGTAACAACTACACTTTCAGATTACAATACAAATAATTTACAAGCGTTTAATCAGCCATTTAGATTTTCAGAAATTGTAGGTCAGATTGATGATACAGATTCTTCAATCGTATCAAACATTACGACAGTTCAAATGGCAAAAGAATTTACACCAACTTTAAATACAGCAACATCTTATACAATAGATTTTAAAAATGCTTTTTATAATCCTCATAGTGGCCACAATTCTGCAGATGGTGGTGTTATCTCTTCAACAGGTTTTATTTTATCTGGTAATACAAATGAACAATTTCTTGGTGATGATGGTGCAGGTAATTTAATTTCATACTACATCTCTGGTACTTCAAAGATAACTGTTAATTCTACCTTTGGTACTGTTGATTATGAAAATGGGAAAATTGTAATTTCTTCAGCAAACATAACTTCAATATCGAATGTTGATAGTGCGACCTCAAGTGTTATTCGTGTTGTTGCAAATCCAAGTTCATATGATGTTGTACCTCTACGAAATGATATTTTAGAAATAGATTTATCAAACTCCACTGTAACAGGTGCAGTAGATAATATTACATCAAGTGCTGGTTCTTCTACAACAAGTTCATCTTCTTCTGTAACCACAGCTGCAACTTCAACCACTTATGTAAGTTCATCTAGTACATCAAGTGGTTACTAATGTCTTCTTCAATATTTGATAAAAAACTTTCACCAATATTAAGTGATGTACTGCCAGAATTTATCAAAGCAGACCACCCTAAGTTTATTAAATTTTTACAAGATTACTTTAAGTATCTTGAATCTGCTCAACTCACAATCACAGGTGAAGTTAATTATGTATTACAAGAAACCACATCTACCAATTATATACTAAATGAAAATGGTGATGAGAATATTGTATTAGAGGATTCTGTTGCAAAGTTTACTGTTGGTGAAACAATTACAGGTAGAACATCAAAAGCAACAGCAACACTTTTAGTAGATGACTTTGACGATAATCAAAGATTATATATTACATCAAATCAAAAATTTATTACAGGTGAAACAATAGACGGAGGTACATCAAGTTCTACTGCTACTGTTTCTCAATATCGTGCTAACCCTATTCAAACAATTCAACAACTTTTAGAATATGCAAATGTTGATAATACAATATATGATTTCTTAGATGAGTTTCGTAATTCATTTATGGAAGCAATACCAAATACACTTGCATCAGGTTTATCAAAAAGAAAACTAATTAAAAGTATTAAAGATTTATATACTGCAAAGGGTACAGAAAAAGGTCATCAACTTTTCTTTAGAATGTTATTTGACCAAGAGGCAGAACTTTTTTACCCAAGAGATAATATGCTTAAACCTTCCGATAGTACATTCGGAAATAAAAGTTTTATGCGTGTTGTCGAAAATGCGAATTCTGATTTTAGTGAATTAATCAATCAAACAATTACTGGCCAATCAAGCGGTGCAACAATTACGATTGAAAATGTAACAAGATTTACAGAGGCAGGGGTTCAATATTCACAACTAGAAGTTTCTGCAGAATCATTATCAGGAACATTTACAAATGGAGAAACTGTAACAGGTACATCAACTGTTACCGATACAACTTTAGGTGCTGTCATATCTGAGATAATGACTGGTGGTACGATTACTAATGCTGGTGCATTATATGAAGTAGGTGATTCAGTAACAATTACTGGAGGTAACTCTGGTGCAGAATTAGTTGTAGAAGAATTAGCAAAAGGTCAAATAGATGAAATTATTATTGATGATATTGGTACAGGATATACTTCAGGTGCAAGTCTATTAATAGATAATAGTAATACAGATGGTTCTGGTCTTGCTGCAGAGATTCATATTGTAGGTGGTGCACTTGCCGCTGAGGCATTTACTGACCCTGCAGATGTCATTACAGAAGATAGAGAAACCGTTCAAGTCAATCATGTAGATAATTTTGAGTTACAAGATGCAACTGTTAATAATGCATATATCGTTTTAGATACAGATGCAGATGCTGGTGATAATATTTTATTTGAAGACAATAGTGGTATTCTATTACAAGAATTAAGTGCTGTTGATTATGCAAGACAACTATCACAATCAACAGATTTATCTGGTGATATAATATTAGAAAGTGGTTTTCAACTTTTAAGAGATACAGACTTTGATGAATTGTCTTTAAGTTTAGAACAAAACTATGACACCGAATATATTGTAGATGAATCTGGAGAGTACATAGAATTAGAAACTGGAACATTTGCTTCTGCAATTCAAGGGTCAATACAAAGAATTAAAATAACAAACAAAGGAAATGGTTATACTTCATTACCAACGATTACAGTAAGTGGTGGAAGTAATGCAGTTCTTACAGCTAAATCAACTTCGGGTGTTGGTGGTGTTTCTGCTTTAGAAGTAAGAAGTTTTGGTGCAACATATGATTCTGATGATACACTTACATTTAAAAATAAAATTTTATTAAAAGATATTTCTGGAACATTTACAACAGGTGAAGGATTTACAGCATTCTCTGGTATTGTTAGTTCTTTTGATGCAACTTCAAAAATACTAACTGTTACTTCTACTAACACTTTTGATGAAGATGATATTCTTACAGGTTCAAGTTCTGGTGCAGTTGGAACAGTAATTCAAAATGAAAGAGCCACGGCAACAATTTCAACAGGTTCTATCGGACAACTAAAAGGTCAACATTCTGATACAACTGGTTTCTTATCTGCTGATGAAATGAGAATACAAGACTCTTATTATTATCAAGATTTTTCTTATGTTGTAAAAATTGGTGAAGGTATTAATACTTGGAGAAATAGTATTAAGAGAGCTACTCACCCAGCTGGATTTCAAGTCTTTGGTCAAGTTACTTTAACATCTTTAGTAAGTGCACAGATTGCAACACCTACAGGTTCAGGCATATCTGGATTTACTGGCGATACTGAAACATTCTCACCAACTCTTGCTTCTACATTTGAAAACATTTTTACTACTCATATTGCAAGAAGATTAGGAACACCAACAGATGGTACTGAATTAAATCCAAACCCAAATATAGGTTACACAGAACAACCACAAGAAACTTCTCAATTAGATAGTATTGTTTTAGATGGTACTAATTCAAGTTCAAGTAACTCTGGTGATGATTTAGTTTTAGATGGTACAGATTCTAGTTCAAATAATTCTGGTGAAAAACTTCTTTTAGAATTAGGCACTCTTCATTTACAAGATGCATTATTACTAGAAGATAGTACAGGTTTATTTCAATTACTTATTGATTCAACTGCAGTTTCACCGAGAGGTGATTTAGAAAATGCAGGAGAAACAATTATACTAGAAGATGGTACAGGTGATGAAGATGATACCTCACTCTTTAGACCCCCACCAAATAAAAGAGAAGTTTCACTTGTAAGTTCTATTTCATTAAGACTAGATGGTACAAGAGGTGCACAAGTTACTGGGCCATTCTTACATAATTTAAATTTGTATGGACTTATGGAACCAGGGTTTCTTGGAGATGACCAAAACATTAATTCATATTATACACTTGAACAATTTAGTTCTTTTACATTTAATGATTTAGATTTTGGTACGACTCTTACTTTAGAGAATGACGATTCTGGAGACTTTATTATTTTAAACTCATCGGCCGCTGGTGGTATTGATGAAAATGATAACATTGTTTTAGAAGACTTTAGTTCTGATTATTCAGTACTTGCAGGTGTAACTCAGAACGGAAGAATTGTAAATGAAGATAACCCAGGTAACATGATATTACTTGATGGTATTGATTCAGTATCTTCTGACCAGAATGAAAAGTTTTTAGTAGAAGATTCTGTTGTGGATAACTCACCATTTACAACTAAAATTGAAGTTCCACCAAGAGGTGAAATAAGAATTACTACTACTGCAAGATTTAATCAGTTTGATAATGACTTTGTAACTTTCGATACTATTGAACAAACATTTGATGAGGCCTCAGGTACTGCTGATACTCAAGGTAGTGTATTACTTGAAACTGGAAGTTTCGTATTACTTGATGGTACTGATAACTCAAGTACTAATGCAGGTTCTAAAATTACAATTCAAGGGCCTTCAAATTTACTTGACTTCTCACAAACCATTTACAGGTTTGATGATGTACTTGGTGTACCATTCGCAAGATTTGATACAGGCCTCGTATAGAAAGTGTATAAATAATAAGAGATATAGGAGTTTAACAATATGGCATATCAATCACTAGCTCTAGGTTCTTCTGCTAATGACGGTACAGGTGATACCCTCCGTGCAGGCGGAGATAAAATCAATGATAATTTCGTAGAGATTTATACTTTATTAGGAACAGGTTCTGCACTGACAAGTGGTCTAAGTGCAAGTGCTTCCGTAGTTACTTTAACATCACCAGTCTTAACAACAGCAACAGTAGCAACAAGTCTAGACATGAACGGTACAGAATTAATTCTTGATGCCGATGCTGACACTTCAATTCATGCAAGTACAGATGACCAAATAGATATTAAAATTGCTGGTGCTGATGACTTTGCTTTTACTGCAAATAAATTTGATGTTCTTTCAGGTTCAACATTAGAAGTCAATGGTACTTTAGATATGAACGGTAAAGAATTAATCTTAGATGCTGATGCTGATACTTCAATTACAGCAGATACAGATGATACAGTTCATTTAAAAATTGGTGGTGCGTCTTATGATGCATTTACATTTACTGCTGGTCAGTTAGATATGAAAACAGACGGCACTGCTGGTGTTGCTCAGATTAGATTATATTGTGAATCTAGTAATGCTCACTATGCCGCTTTACAACCACAACCACACTCTGCTGGTGTTTCCCCAACTGTTACTCTTCCAAAATATACTGGTACTCTTGTAGCAGATACAACTTTTGTTGGTGCAACAGATACAGTTTCAGGTGATGGTTCAAGTACTGATGCAATTTCATTAGCAACAATGATTTCTTTTTTAGATACTTCAAGTGGTACTTCTTCATTAACTTTAGCTACAGGTGTTGACGGACAAATTAAAAAAATTATAATGGAAGTTGCAGGAAATGCTGCCACACTAACACAATCAAATGGTAATTTAGTTGCAAGTCAAGTTTCAACTTCTATTGTTTTTGATGCAGTTGGTGAAAGTGCTACTTTAATTTATAGTGCCTCTTTATCAAAATGGTTAGTATTTGATGTTCGTGGTGCAACAGTAAGTTAGGATAATTTATGACTTTACAATTAATTGGTACTGACGCTCTCGCAGATAATGCTGTTAGTACAGATAAATCACAACCATTCGGTAATATCATATTGAACTCTTCTGCAGCTGGTACTGATGTTGGTGATAGAATACTTCTAGACAGAACAAATGCAAATGGTCAAGATGCTGGTGATGCCATCAATGTTGAAAAAGAAATATTAGATATTGAAGGTATTAATGTAGCATCAAGAAAACAATTAAAGTTAGGTGCAGTAATATTAGAGAGTGGTACTACTGACACAGTTGATGGTGATGTTTTACTTTTAGATTCAACTGCTTCTGGCGTTGACGAAGGTGAAATGATATTGTATAATGAAACATTCAACCCTGCAACATTTAATATTGGTGGTACATTCTCGGCAGGTCAAGCAATTAAAGTTAATTCTGCTGGTTCAGGTTTTGAGTTTGGGGCTGGCGGTAAAATTTTACAATGGGTTAGAAATGCTAGTTTAACAAATGTAAATACCAATTCAGCAGGAACAACATATCAATCTTTGGGAAACTGTGGAACTATTACACCAGTAAGTAATGACTCAACAATTTATGTTGTTCACAATCTGTTTTGCTTACCTTATCACTCAAGTGGTACAAATGTACAAATTGGTGTAGGATTTGAAATGTATAGTGATTCTGGATTGAGTTCAACTCTATCTGGTACTTATGGAAACACTCATACAATATATTTACAAACTGGAAGTGGTAATAGTAAATACATATATCTGCCGATGTTTTTGCAATATGCATATGCGACAAGTTCAGCAGACGGACACCCCGGCGTTGGTTCGTCTATGACTTATTATCATGCTTGTCGTAATTTTAATAATTCTGCAACTCCGTATTTACGAGTTAATAACCAAAACGCTTATATTATGGAGGTAGACTAATGGACCCATTTTTAGAACCAGATGAATTACAAGCAATAATAGCGATTAAACCAGATGCTAAATTTAATATAGCAGATAATAGAAATTTAGGTGGGGAAAAAACTATTCAATGGTGGGACGGAAATCCAACAAATATTACACAAGAACAAATAGATGCTAAACTTAAAGAATTAAAAGAAGCATATGATAAGTTAGAATATGCAAGAAATAGAGCATATACATATCCATCTATTGAAGAGCAATTAGATGATATCTATAATAATGGATTAGATAGTTGGAAAACTAAAATCAAAGCAGTTAAAGATAAGTACCCTAAACCATCATAAATAGAACTATAAGGAAAGAATAACATGGCAGCAATTATCACAGAAAAATTTAGATTGAACAATGCAACCCAGTTCTTTGAATCTTTTTCAGAAACAGATGAAAGATATTATATGTTCATTGGTAAAGCAACACCATTTACATCTGGAACAACTGGTGGTTCAGATACTTCACCCCCAACACCTTTAGACGATATTACCTCTGAAAATTATAGATGGGATTCTATGTTAGGTGCAAATCAGATTGCTTCTTCAGATGTTTCAAAGGTTATAAATCGTAGAACTTTTGTTTCAGGAACAACTTATGATATGTTCGAACATAATATTAGTTCTTCAAACCCAGCTAACAATTCTGGTGCAACTAATTTATTTGATTCAACTTTTTATTTTATAACTGCTGCTTTTAGAGTTTACAAAGTTTTATATAATTTAAATTCAAGTGGTAATACTTTTGCATTGACAACTGAACCTACTTTTACTTCACCAGTAAAACAATTTGTCGGTGGGTATTATCTTCAGTATATGTTTACTTTAACAACAACTGAAATTAATAAATTCTTAACAACAGACTTTCACCCATCAACAACTGATTCAACAGTATCGGCCGCAGCTGTAACTGCACATGGTGGTTCTGTTCCATATAATGGTGCACCAATAGATGCGTTTATTGTTACAAGTCAAGGTAGTGGTTATCCAGATGGAACATATTATGCAAAAGTTCAAGGTGATGGTTCTGGTGGAATAATAAAACTTGTTGTAACTTCAAATGTTATCACAAGATTTGGTGAGTCAAGCGTTTCTGCTGTACAAGCTGATGGAACAGGTTATACTTTTGCAAGTGTTTCTCTTGCAGGTACAAACATCTATACTGATACAGGTGCGTCATCTTTGATTTCAGGTTCAACATTAACAAGTTGGAACTCTGCAACTGCTGGTGCAATCACTCCTATCATATCACCAAAAGTTGGTCATGGGTTTAATGCATTAGATGAATTAGGTGCTCACTTTGTAATGATGAATACTAAGTTAGAACAAGAAGAGGGTAGTGATATAACTGTTGCAAATGATTTTAGACAAGTAGGTATTGTTAAGAACCCATCACAGTTTGGTAGTGCTACTTTATTTAGTTCAACAACTGCAAGAATGACTTATGCTGTATTACTTGCTTCAAATTCAGGTGAGTTTGAAGTTGACGAAAAAATTACTCAAACAACATCTGGTGCTGTAGGTAGAGTAGTAGAATGGGATTCAAACAATAAAATTTTATATTATCAACAAGAAAGATTTTCAGATTACGGAATAGATTCAAGTTCAAATGCAACAGCATTTAGTTCAACAAATACAATTACTGGTGCAACTTCAAGTGCAACAGGTGTTCCGTCTTCGAGTTCATCAACTGTTGATAGTGCTGTATTTTCAAGTGGGTATTCAAACCCAGAAATGGAACCTGATAGTGGAGACATCATATACATAGAAAATAGAAGACCTATTTCAAGAGCTTCTGACCAGACTGAAGACATAAAAATTATAGTGGAGTTCTAAATGGGACAAAAAACAGACTTAAATGTTTCACCATATTATGATGATTTTGATGAAACAGATAATTTTCATAGAGTATTATATCGCCCAAGTTTTGCTGTTCAGGCAAGAGAATTAACAACCCAACAATCTATTCTTCAAAATCAAATTGAAAGAATGGGTAGACACATCTTCAAAGAAGGTGCTATTATTATTCCTGGTGAAGTAGGTTATATAGATGAATACTATGCAGTAAAATTACAATCTACATTCAATGGTGTTTCAATTACTTCTAATGCAAGTTCTTATGTTGATACAATTATAACTGGTACAACTTCTGGCGTAAGAGCACAAGTGATTGGTCAAACTGCAGCTGATAGTACAGACCCATTAACTTTATTTGTAAAATATATTAAACCTAGTGATACAGACCAAGAAACTCAAACTTTTACAGATGGCGAAAATATTAAATCTGATACTGCAATCGGTACATTTTCTATTAATCAAGAATCTGCTGTTTTACAAGCAAGTGATGCAACGGCAACAGGTTCTGCTGCTTATGCAAATGCAGGTGTATATTTTATTCGTGGCCACTTTATAAAAAGTACCACACAAAGAATAGTTTTAGACAAATACACAAACACACCTTCATATAGAATTGGTTTTGCGATTACAGAAAATTTAATAACTCCTGAAAGTGATACCTCACTTTTAGATAATGCAACAGGTTCTTCAAATGTAAATGCAAAAGGTGCACATAGATTAAATTATGCTTTGACACTTTCTAAACTTTCTTTAACTTCTACTGCTGATACAAACTTCGTAGAATTAATGAGAGTAAGTAATGGTACTGTTCAATCAAAAGCAAGACCAACTGAATATTCAGTTCTCGGTGATAATCTTGCAAGAAGAACATATGATGAATCTGGCCACTATACCGTAAGAAGATTTCAGGTCGATACAAAAGAATCTTTAGATGATGGGTTAAATCAAGGTGTTTATACTTCAGCACAAACAACTGATTCTGGTAACACACCTTCAGATTCTATAATGACTTTACAAATATCCCCAGGTAAGGCATATGTAAGAGGTTATGAAATTGAAAGGTCAAACCCAACTTTTGTTGATATAGACAAGGCAAGAACAACTGATACATTAAATGCTGCTGTAACTCCAGTAGAAGTTGGTAACTTTGTTAAAGTAACAAATGTTTATGGTTCTCCAGATATTAGTCCAGAGATTGCTGGTGAGATTGCAATACCTTATAGAGAAGTTTCTTTACATGATAATTTTACATTAGCAAAAGATAGTGGTTCTGCAGAACGAGGAACAGAATCTGGTTCACTTCAACCAAATCTTTCTGGTAATCGTATCGGTGTTGCAAGAGTAAGAGGATTTGAATTAAATTCTGGAACAGGTTCAACAAACTTATTAACTGATGCTGAAGATAGTGATGCAATTTTTAATGCATATCTTTTTGACATTAAAATGTTTACAGAGTTAGTATTATCTGACACACCAAATACAGGAATTACAACTGGTGATAAAATAACAGGTGTATCTTCTGGTGCAACGGGTTTTGTAGAAAGTGCTGGAAGTGGTGATGATTTAGTTTTAGATAGAAGTGCAACACCTAATGTTGATGAAGGTGATAATATTCTTTTAGAAGAAGGTACTGCTGTTGAGGCAGATGATAAAGTAATTCTTGAGGCAAGTTTTCTACCAGAATTATATCTAACAAATGTAACTGGTATCTTTACAAACGGTGAAAAAATTAAATCTTCAGGTTCAACTGAATCTGATGAGATTATAGAAAATGCAGATAATGTTGATGTTCATGTTGCTCAAGACCCTAAAACTTTTGACTTTAGTATGGTTCATTCTATGTTTATGGACGACCCCTCAGATACCGAAGAAGACTTTACTGCTGATACAGTTCAAGATTCAAAGTTTACAATTACTGGAACAATTACTGCAAATAGAAATTCAGATACACTAACTGGTTTCGGAACACTCTTTACAACTGAATTAAGAATTGGTGATGTATTAGAAATTAGTTCAGGTACAAATGGTGCAACAGAAAAAATTGTAATTGAAACAATTACTTCAGATACATTAGCAACTTTTTATGTCATAGACGGATTCTCAATTCTTTCAACTGCAGCCACTACGAGGTCAACAATAGATGGTATTGAACAAGCAACCTTTACAAGTAGCGTGGGCAGTCTTAATACTTTTAGTTCTGCAACAGGTATTGTTCTTGCAGGCACAGGTACTTCAAGAACTGTTGTTGTAAAAGACCACAATGATGTTAAGTATAATGGTAAATTTAAAATTACATATGTAACAGATACTACTGTAAAATATCCTGTTTTAGGAGACCCAACAACTCCTGATACGACTGCTAATGTTGCTGCTATTATTGGGCTATCAAATAATGTAACTTCAGTACCTGCAAAAAGAGCAAGAGCTACTTTAGCTGACCAAGAGAAAAATTTACTTTTAAGAAAGTTACAAAAAAGAAAAACAAAAACTTTATTAACAGAAGCCAACAATGGTGCCTCTGATACATCTTTTGTTTTTAGAAGACAGTTTGTAGGAACGATAAACTCTTCAGGTGCAATCGCTTTAAGTTCTGGAACAAATGAAACATTTAGTTCAGTAACAAACACAGATTATATTATTACAATTATTGATGATGGTGCTGCTGGTGGGTCAGGTAGAGTTGGTGATATTGTCGATGCCGCTGCAATATCAGTTAGTGGTGTAGGTACAGGTACATTAACATTTACTTCAACAACTGTTTTTGGAACAGGTGGTGATTATAAAGTAAAAATTATTGCAACCTTAACAAAAACTTCAGCTGCAGCAAAAATTAAAACAGCAAATAAATGTCATCTTGTTATCGTTGATAATGATGGTGTTGCTGGCGGGGCTCAATATGGTAGTTCTGCTCATCATAGAGATATATCATTAGGTCATGCAGATGCATTTAATCTAAGAGGTGTTTTTGAATCTGCCACATCAAGTACTGCCGCAGTATTACCACAGTTTACAACAACTGTTACTTCTGGAACATTTGTAAAAGGCGAAAGAATTAAAGGTGGTACTTCAGGTGCCGTTGCCGAGATTGTAAATACAATTTCTCCAATCACTTATGTTCTTAAATCTGGAACAGACTTTAGTGCGGGTGAAACTGTAACAGGTGTTAGTTCTTCTGCAACTGCTGTTGTAGGAACACTTACAGCTGGGTCAACTGATGTTACTTCAAAATATACTTTAGATACAGGACAAAGAGATAACTTTTATGATATTGCAAGAGTTGTAAGAAAACCAGGTGAGGCTGCTGCAATAGGTAAATTAATAATTGTATTTGATTATTTTGAACATGCTGCTGGTGATTTCTTTACAGTTGATTCTTATTCAAGTGCTGTTGATTATGAAGATATACCTCAATATAGTGCAACAAGAATTGACCCAGACCAAAGACAACCAGCAGGTATTTTTAATTTAGAAGATGCAGTAGATTTTAGACCTAGAGTTGCAGATGCAACAATAACTGCTACAGCTAATTATGAAAGTCAAGGGCAATCTGCAGATAAGATTACAGGGTATTCTTTTCATTTTGGTCAAAGAACATTTACTGGAACAGGTTCGTCAGTAGTTAATATTCCTAAAGATAATTCAAGTTTCATTTATGATGTTGATTTCTTCTTGGCAAGAATAGATAAACTTATTTTAAATATAGAGGGTGAGTTTGTTATTAAATCTGGTATACCCGCAGAAGAACCTGTTGCACCTAGAAATAAATCTCATGCAGAAAATATGGAAATTGCTGAATTAAGTATTCCTGCATTTACAGATAGTGTTGAAGATGTAACAATAGACCTAGAAGATAATAAAAGATTTACCATGAGAGATATTGGTAGATTAGAAAAAAGAATTGAAAGAGTAGAAGAATATACAACTCTTAATTTATTAGAACAACAAGCAGAAGCATTACAAGTTCAAGATGCAAATGGTTTAGATAGATTTAAAACTGGTTTTGTTGTCGATAATTTTCAAGGTCATAAAACTGGTGATGTAACACACAAAGATTATAGTTGTTCTATTGATTATGAATTAAGAGAAATGAGACCGAAATACAATATGAAAGGTATTTCTTTAATTGAATCAAACACAACAACTGCTACAAGAACATCTGCTGGTTATCAAAAAACAGGTGATATACTAACATTACCATATACTGATGTTGCATCAATAGACCAACCATATGCCACTAAAGTAGAAAATGTAAATGGTCAATTATTCTACACTTGGATTGGTGATATGACATTATCGCCATCTGGTGATGAGTGGTTCGAAACAGAAAAACTACCTTCAATCGTAATTAATAGAGAAGGTAATTTTGACCAGATACTTCAAGCTGCTGGAGGTACAGATGCTTTAGGTACTGTTTGGAATGCTTGGGAAACAGCTTGGTCAACTACTGCAGGGGAAATAAGAAGAGTTAATCGGGCCGCTAGAAGTCAAGATATATTTGCTAGAATTATTGATAATCAAGTTAGAACAGGTACAAGAACATTTATTGGTGAGTCATTTAATATTGAAACTGTAAATTCTGAAACTGTAAGAACAGATATAATTCCATTTATTCGTTCAAGAAATGTTACATTTACAGTAACTGGTATGTACCCAAAAACAAGAGTTTATCCTTTCTTTGATAAAACTTCTGTAATTGCTAATTGTACTCCAGATAGTGGTTCGTTATCTGGAACAAATACTACTAATAATATTCCAACTGAAGTTGCTGGTAACTGGGCTGTTGTTTCAAAAATTCAACTTAAATATGATAACAATGGTACTGAAGATATTACTGCTAAAATTGAAGCAGCAGACACACCATTTGGGTTTGCATCTGCTGGTACACATTCGGATATATCAACTTTTACTATTGCGGCTGGGTCAAACTCAACTTACAATATTACATTAACTTCTGATAGAGCCCCTAATAGTGAGGGTGAACAATTCTTTAAATTTACTTTTACAAATGGAACTTCTGGCGGTACAACTGCTACAAATAGATTATATGAAGTAGTATTCTTTGATGCAAACGATACAACAGTTATTACTAATGCAACAAATTCACAAATTCAAGAGTTTCAAAATTTTACAAACCCTGCGAATGCATTATTAACAACTACAAACCCACCGACTCAAGCTGAAGTTCCTGCTGATAGAAGTACACCTTCAACTTTAACTGTTCAACTATTTAACGGCACAAGAACAATTACACCATCTAGTGGAACATCAATTAAATTATTACCTGGTGATGAAGACAATGACAGATTTGTTACTGGCCCTACTGGTAAAGTAAGTGGTATCTTTAATATTCCTGACCCATCAGTTCCAGGTAACCCACAATTCAAAACTGGTGATAGAGTTTTTAGATTGACTTCTTCTGCAACAAATGCTGCAGAAAGTGTTAGAACCTTCGCTGAAGCAACTTATGCCGCTAAGGGTACTTTAAATGTTGTTCAAGATACTGTTACAAGGACAAGAGATGGTATCTTAACTAGAGACCAGGTATCTGAATCAAGAACACAAAATAGACAAGGTAGATTTTTAGGTAGAACAAGGTGGGACCCACTTGCACAATCATTTACTTGTGATACTGTTGGCGGTGAGTTTATTACAAAAATTGATTTATATTTTTCTCAAAAAGATACTACTGCACCGATTGTAGTTCAGTTAAGAGAAATGGATAATGGGTACCCAACAAATAAAATATTACCTTTTGGTACAGTATCATTAGAACCTGAAGATGTAAATGTTTCTCAAACTGCTGCTACTGCAACAACTTTTACATTCCCATCTCCAGTTTATCTTGAAGAAGGTGTAGAATATTGTTTTGTAGTTCTTACAGATTCTAGAGATTATTTACAATGGATTTCAGTTATGGGTGAAATAGATATTGTTGGTGGTAGATTAGTAAATGACCAACCTCATTTAGGTGCTTTATTTAAATCTCAAAATAATAGTTCTTGGACAGCTTATCAATTCGAAGATATGATGTTTACACTATATCGTGCAGACTTTAGTACAAGTACAACCTCAAATGTTTCTCTTACAAATGATGTTCTTGAATCAGAAACTCTAGATGTAAATGCTATTGAAACAACAAATGCTTCAAATATAATTAAAGTAAAACATAGAAATCACCAAATGTATAGTGCATCTAATAATGTAACAATAAGTGGTGCAAGTTCTGGAGTATTCACAACTCTTTCTGCAGGTATTAATGATAGTGTTAATTCTTTAACTCTTTCAAGCAGTACAGGGTTTCCTGGAAGTGGAACAGTATTCTTAAAAATTACAGCCCCAAAAGATTCTGCTGGGGAAGTTGTTGCTGATGAAGTTATCTCAGGAACAATTTCAGGCACTGCAATTTCTAGTGCAACTAGAGGTGTTGAAGGTTCAGGTGTTGCTCACTTGGCTGGTGCAACGATTGAACTTTATCAGGTTGCTGGAATACCATTAACTCAAATAAATAAAACACATACTGCATTAACAGCATTTGGTATAGATTATTATACATTAACAACAACTGCAAGTGCTACATCATCAGCTGCTGTTGGTGGTTCTGCAATTGTTGCAACTGAAAATGCATTAATGGACACAACTAAGATTCTTTTAAATGCAATAGAATATAACGGAACAACAATTAATGCAACTGCTAAAACAACAACTGGTACTTCACCAGATGGTTCTCAAACACCGTTTCAAAAATTAACAAGTGGTATTTCTTTACCAATCAATGAAAACTTTTTCTTTGATGCACCAAGAATGATATGTTCTAGTATTAATGAAACTAACGAACTATCAACTGCTAAATCTTTTGAAATGACTTTGGCATTAAGTACAAGTAAATCTAATTTATCACCAGTCATTGATTTAGATAAAGCATCTATAATTACTATTGCAAATAGATTAGATAATGTTGATTCAAGTTCTGACATTTACCCTACAAGTGAATTTGTTCCTGCAACAGAACCTGATGGAGATAGTAACGAAGCAATTTATTTAACAAGACAAGTTCAATTAACAGCTTCTGCAACACAATTAAATGTTTTATTTGATGCAGTAAGACCAAGTACTTCAGAAATACAAGTAATGTTTAAAGTTCTTCGTTCTGATGATTCAACAGATTTTGACGATTTAGGTTATACATTTTTTAATACGACAGGCACAACTGATGTTACAACAAACCCATCAACTACAAAAAATGATTTTATAGAACATGAATATACTGCAACTAATTTAGGTGAGTTTATTGCATTCCAAATAAAAATTCGTATGCAAGGAACAAATAGTTCTGAACCACCTAGAGTTAAAAGATTAAGAGTGGTGGCAACAGCGTAATGAGTAAAATAAATGTAAAAGATAAACCTCATCTTGTTAGAGATTCTCATTCGGGTGCAATAATAAACATTAATAATAGTGCATATGAGAAAAGTAAAAGAATAAGATTAGAAGCAGAAAAACAAAGAGATGAAATAAGAGGTGCAGTAAGAGAGATAAATAATATTAAATGTGAAATGCATGAAATGAAAACATTATTATTACAACTAATAGAGAAAGAAAATGGCAGATAGAAGTGTACTAGGTTCAAATACTTTTGAGGTTTTTAGAACCACATTTAATTCATTAAGTGCTGATGTCGGTGATATAGCAAGTGTTACTGGTGCATCTGGAACTATTGCATCGGCAACGGATATTGTTGAAGCAGTGGTACAATTAAACGCCGCTGTTTTTGACCCTTCAACAGATATTACTTTTTCAGGTGATAACACATATTCTGGCACTGCTAATTTTACAAGCACTGTAACAATGAGTGGAACTAAAAATTTTACTGGAACTACAAATCTTGCTGGATTAGTTTTTAGTACAAGTGGTATAACTTTTGCAGATGGTACTTCACAGACAACTGCAGCCACTTCACAGGCTTTTGCTATATCAATGGCCGTAGCATTGGGATAAGGAGAAAACATGGCTAATAATTTTAAAAATGGATTTAAATCTATTCTCACTGCTGGGGAAAACTATCAATCTACTGGTAGTGCAACACTTAATGCAACTGGACCACAACAGATTTATGTCGCAAATAATGGTTCAGGTGTCAACTCAATTTTAATTGAGCTTGATGCAGCTAATACTGGAGGTGCAGCGATTAATGTTACTGCTTTCGTTCAAGATTATTCTGCAAGTTTAGGTTCAATTACTTCTGTTGTTTCATCAAGTGATACTGCAACTGTAACTGCAGGTTCTGCTCATGGTCTTACAACAGGTCAATATGTTTATGTATCAGGTTCAACAACTGCTTATGTAAATGGTATTTACAAAATAACAGTAACTGGTGGTACAACATTTACATATTCACAAAATTCAAGTGCTGCCGATGGTAGTGCTTCTGGAACAATTTTAATTTACCCAGCATATCATATT
>Ga0114932_10002441_pt1 | contig 19542 bp, 19 predicted proteins | sample 2SBtaG_2_FD_87286 | JGI IMG/M metagenome (GOLD analysis project Ga0114932, IMG submission 87286) | Deep subsurface microbial communities from Kolumbo volcano to uncover new lineages of life (NeLLi) - 2SBTROV12_ACTIVE470 metaG | ecosystem: Environmental > Aquatic > Marine > Volcanic ... | reverse complement strand
GTGATCTCCGATCACGGAGAGGACTTCCTGAACGACGCCACCCGCTACGACTACCGGGGCCCGAACCACGGCTACACCCCCTACGGCACGGGCCAGAACCAGGTGCTCCTCGCGATCCGCGGTGCCGGCTTCGAGCCAGGCCGCTACGACGCCCTGACGGGCCTGATCGACGTGGCGCCGACCATCGCCAGGTACGCCGGCATCGAAGGCCTCTCCGCGGACGGCCTCGCCTTGCAGGATGCCATTCCCGACGATCGGGTCCTCTTCGGCGAGACAGGGGTGGCCGAGGACGGCTACTGGCCCGAGGGGCACCGCGCCTACCCCTTCGAGCGCTCCCACCACCGCTACACGGTCGACCCGGAGACCACCCGCGTGTTCCAGCGTCCCAAGTACGACCGGTACACCATCCTCGCCAAGGATCGGTGGTTGATCACGAAGGATCGCTGGCTCGTGGAGACCAACCTCGAGAGCGGGCCGGACTACGAGCTGTTCGACTGGAAGGCCGATCCCGAGTTCGCCGTGGACCTGCTCGACCGGGAGCCCGAGACGGCGGCCGAGCTGCGCACGCTCCTCGCCGCGCGGCCGTTCCTCTACGAAGACGACGGACAACCGACCTGGCCCGATGCAGAGGCCTGGGCGTACACGCCCGAGCCCCTCGAGCCGGACACCAGCGTCATCGGGCCCGAGAAGGCACCGTGACCAGTCCGACGACGGCGCGGATCCTCGCGGGCATGCTCGCCGGACGCGGCGTGCGGCACGCGTTCGGCATGCCAGGCGGCGTCACGTTGCCGCTCCTGGAGGCCTTCGGCAAGGAGGGCATCGACTTCGTGCTCGTGCGCGACGAGGCGAGCGCCGGGTTCATGGCCGACGCCACCTGGCAGCTCACGGGAGCCCCCGGAGTCTGCGTGGCCACCCTGGGGCCGGGCGCCACCAACCTCGTGAGCGGTGTGGCGGGCTGCCTGATGGACCGCGCCAACGTGGTCGCCATCACAGGGCAGATCGACGTCGGCCGCGCCGGCATCTACACCCACCAGACCCTGGATCAGATGCGGCTCTTCGAGCCGGTCACCAAGCACGCTGTCACGCTCACCCGCGAGGCCGCGGGCCGGGAGATCGCGCTCGCTCTCCGCCACCTCGACGAGGGTCGACCCGGTCCCATCCTGCTCAACATCCCAGGCGACGTGGCCCAGGCGCGGCAGGACATCGTGCTGCCCGATCGCTTCCAGCCGTCGCTGTCGTTCCCCGGCGACCTCGACATCGAGCAGGCCTGCACCCAGCTCTCGGAAGCCTTCCGTCCGGTCATCGTCGCCGGGCTCAGCGACCTCGGCGAGGACACCGCCAAGGCACTGAACGAGCTGGCCACGGCCCTCCGGGCCCCCGTGATGACCACGTACAAGGCCAAGGGACTGGTCGACGAGCGCGGGCCGTGGTCTGCCGGTGCGATGGGCCTGTCGCCGCGGGTCGACGAGGTGCAACAGCAGCTCATCGCCGGCAGCGACGTGCTCCTCGCCGTGGGCCTCGACCCCGTGGAGCTGCGGCCGAACTGGCTCCCGGGCTGGCCGGCCGAGCTGCCGGTCATTACGGTCGACCCCGTGCCGCCAGTCGACCTGGTCCACCCGGTCGAGGCGATGCTGACCGGCGACGTGCCTGGCATCCTCCACGCCCTGGCCGCCGGCGTGTCCCCCGCCCGCTCGAGGTGGACGCAGCGCGAGCTCGCGGTGCACCGCATGCGCTGGGACCGCCTGCTCGACGACGACGATCGGGGGCCCGCCACCGCCCTGAAGGCCGTGCAGGACGCGCTCCCGGAAGACGCCATCGTGACCCTCGATGTCGGCGCACACCGCATCGCGGCGAGCCACGTCTGGAGGTGCGCTGCGCCGAACCGGCTGTTGCAGTCCAACGGCTTCTCCAGCATGGGGTACGGGCTCCCCGCCGCCATCGCTGCACGGCTGGCCCGTCCCTCCAGCCCGGTGTGCTGCGTGACCGGCGACATGGGGCTCTGGATGACGCTCGGCGAGCTCGGCGTGGTGCAGGACCGGATGCTCGACCTCGTCGTCGTCTACCTCGCCGACGAGTCCCTCTCGCTGATCGAGCTGAAGCAGGAGCGCATGGGCCTCCGCGAGCGAGGCGTGCGGTTCCGAAACCCCCACGTCGAGGCCCTGGGCGTGGCCTTCGGCGGGCGCGGCGTGCGCGCCCGCGGCTACGAAGCGGTCCGAGCTGCGGTAACGGCCGGCCTCGATCGGGGCGGTCTGACGCTCATCGAGGCCCAGGTGGAGCCCGCGTCGTACCGCGAGCAGATGTAGACGCCGACCCGCCGTGCTCTTCAACTCCAAGATCTTCGTCGCGTTCATCGCGCTGACGCTGTCGGTCTACTACTTCCTGCCCGATCGGCTGAAGGTCTTCTGGCTCCTGGGCCTCTCCTGGCTGTTCTACGGCTTCTGGGAGCCCCAGCTCCTGACCCTGATCCTGCTCTCCACCGGCGTGGACTACCTCTGCGGCAAGCGGGTGGCCCAGCACGACGGCGACCGGTCCCGTCAGAAGCGCTGGCTGTACCTGTCGCTGGCGACCAACCTCGGCATCCTCGGGTTCTTCAAGTACCACGACTTCTTCGTGGGCGAGTTCGTGTACGCGCTGAACTGGTTCGGCTGGGCCGTGGACCCGGAGCGGTACCTGCTCCACCTGGTGCTGCCCGTCGGCATCAGCTTCTACACCTTCCAGACGATGGCCTACACCATCGACATCTACCGGGGGGACGTGAAGCCCGCCGACGACTTCTGGCGCTTCGCCCTTTACGTGGCCTTCTTCCCGCAGCTGGTGGCGGGCCCGGTCGAGCGTGCGCCGCACCTCCTGCCCCAGTTCTCGCGGCCCTTCCGCTTGAGCCAGAAGATGGTCTACGAGGGCGTGTTCCTCATCCTCCTGGGCTTCGTGAAGAAGGTGGTCGTGGCGGACCGGCTCGCCCGCTACATCGAGCCCTACTACGAGGACCTGGCGCAGAACGGCGCCGACGCCGCCATGGCGATGCTGTGCTTCACGTGCCAGATCTACGTGGACTTCTCGAGCTACTCGGACATCGCCATCGGGATCGGCCTGTTGCTCGGCTACCACATCCGGCCGAACTTCAACCTGCCCTTCGTGGTGCCGAGCATCCCCGAGCGGTGGCGGCGCTGGCACATCTCGATGTCCCACTGGTTCCGCGACTACATCTTCATCCCGCTCGGGGGCAGCCGCGGCGGCACGGTTCGGACCCAGATCAACATCATGATCGTGATGTTCCTGAGCGGACTGTGGCACGGCGCCAGCAACAACTTCGTGATGTGGGGGCTGCTCAACGGCGCCACCATGGTGAGCCACCGCATCCTGAAGACGCCGCTTCGTAGCCTGTCCGGTGCCGCGAAGACGCTCGGCCTGCAGGCTCCGTACTACTACGTGTGCTGCTGGAACACCTTCTGCACCATCGCCACCATCAACATCTTCTTCCGCTGCCCCGACTGGGAGATCGCGAAGAGCTACGTCCGCGAGATCTACCTCTCGGGGATCGGTGACTACGTGGTCGCCTGGCAGACCCGGGCGGAGCTGAACGTCGAGCTCAAGTGGGGCCTGACCTGGATCGTGGTGGTCTTCCTGGCGCACGAGTCCCAGCGCTACTTCGGCCTCAAGGACCGCATCCTGGCCGACCGCCGAGCGTGGACGGTGGTGTGCATCGCCATGTTCTGGACGGTGGTGACCTTCGGGATCAGCGGCCCTCAGTTCATCTACTACCAGTTCTGACCGTGCCGAGACCCGTCCCGCCGCCGCCGCCTCAACCCACCGTCGCCGAGACGCGGGCGGGGGTGCGACTGGTGGCGGTGCTGGCCTTCGCCATCGTCGGTCTGATGCTCGTCTTCGCCATCCCGTACAGCGTCCGCGGTCCGATGGTCGAGTACGGTCGCAGCAACGGAGCCAGCTGGAACCGCTACAAGCTCAAGAAGATGAGCCGGAAGAAGCTCCGGCTCCACGAGGGCGGGCGCATCGCCTGGCTGGTGGGCTCGAGCATCCTGCGCGACAGCTTCGACGAGAAGCTCGTCAACCGGCTGCTCGAGGAGGAGGGGTCCGAGTACCGCGTGCGCAAGTTCGGCCAGACCCGGGGGGCGTCAGCGCTCTCGGCGGGTGTCGTGCGGCGGCTGCCGATGGAGCCGGGCGACCTCGTCGTGCACAACGTGGCGGCCGAGAACTTCCGACGGGATTGGGTCGACTTCAGCGAGCTGCCCGGCTGGAGGCTGCAGCTCTGGCTGAAACCGCACGAGATCTGGGCCATCCAGGAGTGGAGCCTCGCCGAGCGCCTGGAGGAGATGGTCGCGGTGCCTCGAGACTTCTACAGCTTTCACGAGGACCACATGGAGGGCACACGCCTCTGGCTCACGTGGGCCATCCGACAGGGTGAGCGCCCCGAGAAGCGCACCAAGAGCTACCATCTGACCTACAAGAAGTCCGAGCTCATCGGACGCCTCAAGAGTGCGCGCCGGCGCGGCATCGAGAGCTCCTACCGGGTGGAGGATGCGGACTTCGATCTCAGCCCCGAGCAGTTCAACATGCGCGGACTCGCCACCCTGCGGCGCGCCGCGAAGCACGGCCAGGCGGAGCTCGTGCTGGTGGACATCCCCCCTCGGCAGGAGTACCAGGCCACCTTCTTGGACGAGGGCGTGCGGAAGAGGTGGGACGAGTGGCGGGCTGAACAGCCGGAGCTCGTCTACTTCCCACAGCAACTCGAAGACGACTACTACGACATGAAGCACCCGAACTCACGGGGCAGACGCTCACTCTCGCGTTATTTTGTGTCGTGGCTGAATCATCGGCAGGTCGGTGCTCCCACACCGTTGCACTGGCCGCCAGATGATTGACACCGCAAGACTGATGGAGGACCCCATGGAGATGCAGGAGAGCCGTCCGCTGCTGGAACGATGTCGAAGCCTCTCTACAGGGGCTGCCACCCCCGGCCCGCACCTGATGCGCAGCGTGCTGAAGGCCGGGGATCTGAGCGACGCGGAGATCGCCACCCTCGGCAGCGCGGATCCGAGCAAGCCTTACGGACGCCGCGTGCTCTTCGCCACCGCTGCCCTCGAGGGCATGCTGGCCACCTGGACCCGCGGCGTGCCGTGCGCTCCCCACGACCATGGCGGCTCCTTCGGTGCCGTGCGCGTGCTGCGTGGTGTCAGCCGGCACAAGGTGTGGAAGGTGGTCGACGGCCGCATCGAGCTCCAGTTCGAAGAGCTCGTGGAGCCCGGCGGCGTGATGTCCTGCGGGCGCGACGTCATCCACAGCATGGGCGACGCTGGCGCCGACGAGAGCCTGGTGACCCTGCACCTCTACCACGACGCCATCGACTTCATGGTCGTGTACGACGTCGACGCGGGCAGCACCCACATCGTCGACGGCAGCTGTGGCGCCTGGATCCCGTACGACGAACCGCACCAGATCCGTTCGTCCCACCCGGGCATCGTCGCGCCCAAGCAGCTGCTGGCCTAGCGCACCGTGCGCGCCACCGACGGCGGCGGACCGAGCTTCCGGAAGGTCCCGCGCACCGGCGTGATCTACGTGATGACCGAGGCCGCACGCCGTGGCTTCCGCTACGGTCACCCGGAGTGGGTGAACCTCGGGCAGGGCGCGCCGGAGACCGGGGACCTGCCGGGCGCCCTCGAGCGGATCACCCGCATCGAGCTCGCCCCCGAGAGCTACGAGTACGCCCCCGTCGACGGCCTCCCTGCGCTCAAGGACGCGGTCGCTCAGCTCTACAACGCGCGCTACCGCCGCGGTCTCAAGAGCCAGTACAGCGCCGAGAACGTGGCGATCTCCAGCGGCGGACGCGCCGGCCTCACGCGGATCGCCGCCTGCCTCGGCGGGGTCCACCTCGGGCACCTGTTGCCCGACTACACCGCGTACGAAGAGCTGCTCGACGTGTTCCGGGCGTTCATTCCGATCCCCATCGTGCTCGATCGGGACTCCGGCTTCTCGTTGTCAGCCGATCGGCTCCGCAACGAGATCGTCGGCAAGGGGCTCGGAGCCATGCTCTTGTCGAACCCCTGCAACCCGACGGGGCACCTGCTCCGTGGTGGCGCGATGCGCGCGTGGGTCGAGCAGTGCCGCGAGCTGCACTGCTGGCTGGTGCTCGACGAGTTCTACGCCCACTACCTGTACGGCGACGCGGTCCGGCAGGACGGGCCCGCATGCTCCGCCGCCCGCTGGGTCGAGGACGTCGACAAGGATCCGGTGGTCGTCGTCGACGGCCTCACGAAGAACTGGCGCTACCCAGGATTCCGGCTGTCCTGGACGGTGGGCCCGAAGGACGTCATCGAGCGTGTGGCCAGCGCTGCGAGCTTCCTCGACGGCGGCCCGCCGCACCCCCTGCAGCGTGCTGTGTTGCCCCTGTTGGAGCCCGCAGCCGCCGATCAGGAGGCGCGCGCCATCCAGGCCGCGTTCGGCGCCAAGCGCGAGCTCGTGGTCTCCCGGGTGCGGGGGATGGGCCTCGGCCTCGACGTGGCGCCCACGGGGAGCTTCTACGCCTTCGTCAGCACGGACCAGATGCCGGAGAACCTGCGCGATGGTCACGCCTTCTTCCTGGCCGCGCTCGACCGGAACGTCATCGTGGTTCCTGGCGAGTTCTTCGACGTGAACCCGGGGCGACGCCGGAGCCACATCCCGTCACGCCTGCGGGGAACGCTTCGGATCTCCTTCGGCCCGGACATGGAGAGCGTCCAGCGTGGCCTCGATCGTCTCGACGGTCTGATCCGAAGTGCCTGAAATCATGGAGGTCGAAGCCACTCGTCGGTGGCTCGACCAGCGCCTCACGGGCCGCGCCATCGTCGAGCTGGACCTGGTGGACCGCCGCTTGTGGAAGTGCGGCGACCCGGAGCTGGCGGGACGACGCGTGCTCGGCGTGCGCCGCCGCGCCAAGTGGCTCTGGCTGCAGCTCGACCAGGGAGGCCTCGCGGTCCACCTCCGCATGACCGGGCGCTTCGCCAGCCAGCCCGACGGCAAGCTGCGGGCCACGCTTAGCACCGAAGACGGTCACGTGCACTTCCTCGACACGCGGTGCTTCGCCGAGTGGCACCACGTGGACGCGCTCGAGCAGGTGCTCGGCAGGCTGGGGCCAGAGCCCTGGCCCGGCGTGCAGCCAGCGGCGTGGTGGCAAGAACGGATGCATGGCTTGCGCGGCGCCATCAAGCCCGCCTTCATGAAGCAGGACCGCATCGCCGGGCTGGGCAACATCGCTGCGATCGAGCTGTGCTGGCTCGCCGAGCTCGACCCGACGACCCGAGTGCCCAGCGTCGGCGCCGCCACGTGGACGCGGGTCGGCGAGGCGTGCCACGACCACCTCACGCGCGCCCTGGCCGACGCCCTGCGTGACGGCATGCGGTACCTGAACGACGGCGGCGGAGACCACGACAACCCCTTCTACGTCTACCGGCGCGAGGGACAGCCCTGCCCGCGCTGCAGCGGGCTCATCGAGCGCTTCGTGCAAGCTGGACGCGGCACCTTCTGGTGCCCGGGGTGCCAGGTCTAGGGGCGCACGCGCTTCGCTACAGGCTCGCGTAGTAGAGGAAGTAGCACATCTCCTCGCTGGTCCCTTCGCCGTACGTCACCACGCCGTCCACGGCGTTCGGGTTCGACTCGGTGTTGTCCCACCCACAGGTCAGCTCGATCTTGTCGCCCGACGGCCACGTGACCGGCTCGTCGAACAGGTACATGAACTGGTGGTCGAAGTCGTAGGCGCCTGTCACCAGGCAGGTGTCGCGGTTGCCTTCGTCGTCGAGCAGCCAGGCCTGGTAGCTGTCGCCCAAGAGGTGCATGTGGGGCCAGATTCCCCGAAGCCGGACGTCCACGCCGTAGGTGTTCTTGTAGCTCCGGGTCTTGGAGTAGGCCTCGCTCTGAGGGATCTCGAAGTTCTCCGGACCGCGCACATCGAGGTAGACCTCGCCCGGGGCCGTGTCGCTGGTCTGCAGCCAGTAGACGGTCGCGTCCTCGTAGGTGGCGCCGGGCTCTCCGTAGTAGTGCATCTGGAGCACCAGCTGATCCCCGGGCTCGATCTTGATCCCGAAGCCGTCGTCGAAGGTGACCGGCTCCATGCCCGGCGCCCACCCGTGCAGGATCTCCCAGTCGTTCTCGATGATCGGGTCCCGGCAGTCGAAGCCGGCGCTCGTGTCGGTCACACCGTAGCCAGCGCCCGCGTCTCCACCGTGGTCACGGATGAGCAGGGTGTGGTGCACCACGGGGGTGTTGTCCAGCTCGAGATCGAAGCCCGTGACGTACAGCGGCTCGGTGATCGGGTTGTCGAGCACCATGCAGAAGTAGTGGTTCCCGTCGTCCTTCGGCTTCACCTGCGCGGTGAACGGCATGGGCAACGAGACATCGACGTCGTCGAGGTGCCGTCCGAAGCTGGTCGCGGTCCCGTCGCCGTTCTGCTCGTCACCCTCGGGAGCGCCGCCGTCCGCCCAGGCGATGAGCGTGGCCTGGTCCTCGTCCGCCATCACGAGGTGCTCGTGCCCGCGGTAGGGACGGCACTCGGGGTCCGCCGACGGCAGCGGCATCTCGCCGCTCGACACCCAGGCGGCCATGCGATCGGCGTTGGGGTAGGCCAGGTCGTAGGACGTGAAGTCGCCCCGGCCCACGCCGAACTCGTTGTGGCAGCCCATGCAATAGGTCTCCACGATGGGCTCGACGTCCTCGTGCCAGGTGGGCGTGGCGGCGGTGTCGGCGGCGTCCTGGCCGCAGGCGATCAGGGCGAGCATGAGCATGTGGGCTTCCTCGTGGCTGCCTTGTAGGACACCGCGGAAGGGTCGGGCTGCAACGCTATGTCTCGGCCAGGGGGGTCCACAGCTCCGGCCCCTCGTTCTTCACCGAGTTGACGAGCGGCTGAAGCGCCTGCAGCTCCATGGCGTCGGAGACCGGATCGTCCAGCAGCTCGAGGAGCACCGCGCGCTCTCCGATGCGAGGATCCAGCCAGTCGGCATGGCGCTCGTGGTCGAGCACGATGGGTTGGCGGTCGTGCACGCTGGCGATGGGCCCGCTCGCTCCCCGCGTGAGGACGGTGCACGACTCGATCACGCGCCCCTCCGGGCTCGTCCAGACGCCCCAGAGCCCGGCCATGAAGAAGGTCCGGCGATCCGGGAAGCGGATGTGGATCGGCAGCTTGCGCTTCCCCTCCGTCCGCCACTCGTAGAAGCCATCGGCCGGCACCAGGCAGCGGCGCTTCGCGAAGCTCTGCTTGTAGGGGGACTTGGTCGCGACCGTCTCCACGCGCGCGTTGATCCACGGCACCCTCGGCAGGGTCTTCGACCAGAACGGAATGAGGCCCCAGCGCACGAACACCAGCTCGTTCTCGGGCGCTTCACGAACCCGCCGAACCACCGGTACGGGATCGGTCGGCGCGATGTTGAAGCGCGGCGGAAGGTCCGTGCCACCGCCCAGGCCGAAGAGGGTCTCGAGCAGCTGCTCGTCCGGGTTGCCCAGGCTGTAGCGACCACACATCCCTCAGCGCTCCTCGCCGGTGACCGTGACGACGTCCGACACGTTGCCGTTGAAGTCCTCGACGTAGATCGCGAAGGTGTACCCGCTGGCTCCGGCACACAGCACGCCCTGGGATTCGTCGAAGCTGGTCGAGCATCCGCCGACCTCGTCGCAGGCGAGCAGGTACTGCGTGATCCGTGCCCCGGACTCCTGCACGTCCACGGTGCCGGACTCCACGGTCTCGAGCCCCTGCGGATCGGTGACCGAGCAGGTGACCCGCCACTGATAGGACTCCTGGCCGACGGTGTGCAGGTAGCACCAGGCCTCACAATCGGACAGCACCGGCGCATCCGTGGGCCCGGCCCCGCCATCCCCCCCGACGCCGCTGTCCCCTTCGACCGCGGTGTCGTCGGGAGCGGTGTCCGCACCCCGCTCGTCGGTGGCGGCGTCGGAGTCCGACGACGACGTCTCGGGCGTCTTGCCCGTGCAGGCCAGGAGCCACAACAGCATCTCGAGAGCGTAGCCCGTGTCGGGCGACCGATGCTAAGAAGGCCCATGATCGCCATCCTTGTCGCGTGTGGAGGGCCGAGCTCGCCACCCGAGGGCATCGAGCGCTACGTGGCCGCGCTCGAGACCGTGAAGACCGACGCGGAGGCCGGCCTGGCGATGTGCCTGGCGCTTCAGGGCGACCAGCGCACCGACTGCACCTGGGCGGCGGTAAAGCGCCTGAAGAACGAAGACGCGGTGGAGCGCGCCTGCACCGCGCTCGGCGACGCCGACGACGACGAGTGCTGGTTCGTGGGCGCGGAGAATACGCGAGCGCCGGCGTTCTGCCACCGCGCCGGGGCCTACGTGGGCGACTGCCTCATGCACCTGTTCAGCTGGGGCTTGGAGGACTGGCTGCCGGCTGGCACCACACCGGCCGAGGCGGTGGCCATCGTGCGCCCACAGCTTCGCGCCTGGGAGATGCCCCCGACCTCGCAGAGCTGGTACGAGACCTTTGCCTACGTGCTCACCTCGCCGGTGCCACCCGCCACCGGCTGCGAGGAGGTCGACGGCAAGCCCAGGCGGGAGTGCGAGGCGGCTGCCAACGCGATCGACGGCGATCCCGGTCGTGCCCCGCCAGCCGTGCACCGTGCGCGGGCCTCCTGGAGGCGGCAGGCCAGGAAGCGGAGTGAGCCCTAGCCGCCGAACAGCACGGGCACGAGCACCACTGCGAGCACCGTGGCCAGCCCGGCGCAGCAGAGGTTGAGCACGAGCCCGGCATAGGCCATGTCCCCAGGGCTCACACGGCCAGCTTCACAGGCGATGGCGTTCGGCGCCGTGGCGACCGGCATCATGAACGCACAGCTGGCGCTCACGGTGGCCGGCACCATCCACAAGAGTGGGTCCACGCCAGCGGTGGACGCCGCCGCGGCGAGCAGCGGCAGGCAGATCTGGGTGGTGGCCGTGTTGCTGGTGAGCTCCGTGAGGAAAGTCATGCCGAGGCAGATCAGGGCCGCAGTGAGCACGGGTGGCAAGGTGCCCAGCCCCGCCATGCCGCTCGCCAGCCAGGCTGTGAGGCCGGAGCCCGAGATCGCCGAGGCGAGCGAGAAGCCACCCCCCAGGAGCAAGAGCACCGACCAGGGCAAGGCCTTCTCGGCCCGCCGGAACGTGATCAGGAAGCGTTCGCCGTGGGGATCGGGCCCGCCACGAGGGATCAAGAAGAGCGACAGGCCGGCCAGGACAGCGACCCACGCATCGTCCACCACCGCGCCTTCGGGGAGCCACGCGGACCAGACCGGTCGACGGGTGAGCCAGGCCAGGAGCGCGACGCAGGCGACCGCGAGCACCGGCTTCTCACCGGGTGTCCAGGCGGGGATCTCCGGGGCCTCGATGGCGGCGGCGCGATCGGGGAGTGGGAGGCCGATGCGGGTGACGACCCACCAGGCCATCGGCACCGCCAGCACCGCAAAGGGCACCCCGAGGAGCATCCAGGTGCCGAAGGCGACCTCGTACCCACCCTCGGACGCGATGCCCGCGAGCACGGCGTTCGGCGGCGTGCCCACGAGCGTGGTGACGCCGCCGATGGAGCAGGCATAGGCCAAGGCGAGCACGAAGCCCGTCCGCACCCGCGGGTCGTCGGCGCACAGTGCGGCCAGGCTCGTGGCCAGCGGGAGCATCATCAGCATCGTGGCCGTGTTGGACACCATGCCGGACAGCGCAGCGCCCGCGATCATGAGGGCCAGCACGACCCTCCGCGGCGACCGTCGCACCCAGGCGGGGCGCAACAAGAGCGCCGTGAGCCGCTTGTGCAACCCGACCTCCTCCATGCCGTGGCCGAGCAGGAAGCCGCCGAGCATCAGGAAGATGAGGGGGTGGGCAAAGGGAGCGGCGGCCTCCTTGGGGGTGGCGATGCCGAGCAGCGGGAGCGCGACCAGCGGGACCAGCGCCGTGACCGCCATGGGCAGCACACCACCGAGCCACCAGACCGCCATCAGCGCGGCGACCGCGGCGGTGCGGTGGGCCTCCACCGTCAACCCCTCCGGGCGTGGCAGGCACACCACGAGCACGGCGAGCCCGACCCCGAGCGCGAGTCCGCCGAAGCGGTAGCCGGGAAGCCCCCGGGCGTCGTCCCACCGCTTGACCGCGGCTGAGAGCCTGGCGAGGGTCTCCTGCACGATGTCGCCTCCGGTTAGGCCACCGGACGGAGGCCCCCATGATTCTCGCCATCCAGGACGTCTACTACAACGTCGCCGACATGGACCGCGCCGTGCTGTTCTACCGCGACGTGTTGAAGCTCGAGGTGGTGGAGCGCTCGGATCACTGGAGCGCCTTGGAGCTCGGCGGGACCCGGATCGGCCTGCATTGGACGGGCGGCGCCGAGGTGCCGGGCGTCCCGCGGGACGCACACGGCGCCCGCACAGGTGGCACCTTGACCCTGCGCACCACGTCGATCCGCAGCGAGCGAGAGCACCTCGAAGCCCACGGCGTGACCGTGCTCGGGGCCTCCGACAACGACTGGGGCAAGGTCCTGGTCTTCGAGGATCCCGATGGCAACGTGCTCAAGCTGATGGAGCCCCCCCGAAAGCGGTGAGCCGGTCCCGCAACGACTTCGGCCGATGCGCCCGCTGCGGCGTGGTGGTCGCCCGGTGCTTCTGTGCCGCGCTCGTCCCCGAGGCCACGGATCTCCGGATCGCGCTCGTGTGCCACTACAAGGAGCACCACAAGACCTCCAGCACCGCCCGCTTGATTGCGCACTGCTGCGCAGGCACCACCGTGCACGACTGGCGCGGCCGGGGCGCACCCTTCTCCGGACCCCGCCTGGACGACGACACGTGGCTGCTGTTCCCGGGTGGCGAGGCCTCGCCCGAGGATCTGCCGGCCGGCGCCCAGGTGATCGTGGTGGACGGAGCGTGGAAGCAGGTGGGCAAGATCGTGCGCTTCGCGCCAGGCCTCGCCGCCTTGCCGCGGGTGTCCGTGGCCGTGACCGAGGCCAAGGGGCCGCTGCTCCGCCGTCGGGTGCGTCGTGGAGGCATGAGCTCGGCAGAAGCGATCGCCGCCCTCCTGGAAGCGCGCGACCAGGAGCGCGCTGCCGCCGGACTGCGGCGAGGTCTGGCGGCCCAGATCGAGGCCATCCTGGCGAGCAAGGGCCTCTCCGTGGAGCGTCGACAACGCCAACTGCGTCACAGCTCACGCGGCGCGGGGGTGGCAACCCCCTCCGATGACGGGTAATCCGGCGACATGGGCCTTCGAGACCGGCTGAAGAGCGCCGCCAAGCGCGCTGTGGGCAAGGATGCCAACCCCCGTCCGGCGTCGTCCGGGCCGCCCCCCGCGGTGCGTCCGTCGGCTGCGGCCAAAGCGGCCGCGAAGCCAGCGGCTGCGCCCCCCGCACGGGAAGCTCGCGAGGACGAGCCGGCCATCGCCAGGACGGGCGATCACAAGGCGGATCTCAAGCTGGAGAACCGGGTCAAGGCAGCGCAGAAGCGCGAAGCCCGGAGACAGCGGCGGGAAGAGAAGGAGGCTGCCGAGGAAGCCGAGCGCCTGCAGCTCCGCCAGCAGGAGGCCGCCAGGCGGGCCGAGGCCGCGAAGGCCAAGCAGGCCGCCTTGCGCGACGAAGCCGCGGCGGTGCTGCAGGCCGCAGCCGCAGCCGCAGCCGAGGCTGGCCGCGCCGCAGTCGTCGAGCACACCGTGCACGTCTACCACCCCGACGAGAAGATCGACGCCAGCTTCCCCTGTGAAGAGGGTGAGGTGCTGTTGGACGCCGCCGCGCGCGCGGGGGTCGAGCTGCCCCAGAGCTGCTTGAACGGCGGTTGCTTCGCGTGCGCGGGCCGCGTGGAGAGCGGCGAAGCCGTGATGTCCGACGACCAGTACGTGATGGAGCAGGACAAGATCGACGAAGGCTTCTACCTGCTCTGCTGCTCCACCGTGAAGAGCGATGTCCGCATCCTGACGCACCAGGAAGACCAGTGTTCCATCTGAGGACGGAGCAGGACCTCGACGGACTGCGGCACGCCACCTACCAGTACGCGGTGATCTGTGGCTGGAGCGACGGGGGGTTGTTCGACGCCCTGCGGGACGGGAAGGCCCGCAGCGCAGCGGAGCTTCCGGGCGAGGAGCGGGCGATCGCCACGACAGCGCCCGTCCTGGGCAACCTCGGTGTGCTGCTCCGGCAGGAGATCGACGGCGTGGTGTCGTGGCGGTTGTCACCGTCCGGACGAAGGCTCGTGCGAGCGGGCGTGCTGCCCGTGCCGCGCGCCCTGGCGGGCCTGGGCAACCTCAGCAGGCTCGACGCGGTGCTCGCAGACGGTGGCCCGGTTCCCGATGAAACCGGCCAGCGCAAGGCCACGAGCGGCGGCGTCCGCGCCGACGACCCCGAGCAGAACCGGCTCTTCATGGACAGCCTGTGGCGGCGGAGCGCTGTCGGCGCCTCGGAGACCGCACACGCCATCGCCGATCGGCACCCCCCCGGACATGCCCTCGATCTGGGCGGTGGTCACGGCCGCTACGGAGCCGAGCTGCTCGGGAAGGGCTGGACGGTCACGCTCTTCGACCGCGCTGGCATCGTGGACATCGCCCGGGAGCGCTACGAGGACCAGTTGTCCTACCTCAGGGGTGACTTCCTCGAGGGCGACCTCGGCGGCCCCTACCAGGCCATCCTGCTCTCGAACATCGTGCACGGCCTCTCGGACGCCGAGCTGGACAGCCTGCTCCCTCGCCTCCGTGCCGCCATGAGCGCTGGAGGCCTGCTGGTGCTCAAGGACATGTTCTTCGACGACACCGGTGTGGGCCCGCGGATCCCCGCGATCTTCGGGGTCACGATGCTGATGCACACCGAGGGCGGTCGAAGCTACGGCGTCGCCGAGCTGCGTCCTCGGCTGGCCGCAGCGGGCTTCGAGCAGGCCGACCACCTCTACCTGCCGGACCAGTCCTTCTCCCTCGTGATCGCCCGATGAGTGGTGTGGTGTTGATGGGCCTTGCGTGGGCGGCGGACCCGGATCCGTGGGGCACCCTCGTCATCGACGTCGCGCCGTTCCACGCCACCATCGAGCTGGACGGCGAGGCCATCGGACAGGGGTCGATGACCTTCGACGAGGTGGCGGTCGGTGAGCACGTGGTGTCCGCCACGGCCGATGGCTACCAGGGTGCGAGCTGGAGCTTCCGGCAAGGCGCGGGGCAGACGGTCAAGTGGACCGTCCGGCTCGAAGGCCAGACGGTCGACACGGCCACTGCGCCGGCGCTCGAGCCGGAACCGGAACCCCAGCCGGAGCCCGACGAAGAAGCGGAGCCCCAGGAAGAAGCGGAGCCGCAGGCCTCCCTCCCGATCGAGCCCGATCCCGAACCGTCCGACCCCGCGGCGAGCGCAGCGCCCGAGGAGCCGGAGCGAAGCGGCAGCGTCGCTGCCAACCTCGCCGTGACGGCCCTGAGCGTCGGCGCTGGCGGCGCGGCGGTCTGGTACTACGGCGAAGCCAAGGATGCGTGGGCCTTCTACGACGCCCAGAGCAACAAGCAGATCGCCGACCAGATCTACGAGGAGCGCGTAAGGCCGCTACGAAACGCCACCTACGCGCTGGGCGCCGTGAGCGCGGCGGGCCTGGGCATGAGCGGCGTGTTGTGGTTCACGGCCGACACCTCGGGGGCCACGGTGCTCGGCGTGAACGGCCGGTTCTGAGCCTCCGACGCCTCGGATCAGCCGAAGCGTGCGCGCAGGTCTGCGACGGTTCGCTCGAGCGCTTGCTCGGCGCTCACCGGGGGCGCGTAGCCGCAGTCACCCACCGCACCCGACAGGTCGTAGTGGTGGCTGGTCGCGAGCTGGGAAGCGACAAACCGGGTCATCGGCGGCTCCCCGCTGAGCGAGAAGGCCCACCAGATGCCCTCGAGGGCGGCGCCCACCGCGCGAGCAGCGCCCAGAGGCACACGCCGCGTCAACGGTGCGCGCCCGAGGCGGTCCAAGATGGTGTTGAGCCAGGCCCAGATGGCCACGGGTTCCGGGTCCGTGACGAAGTACGCGTTGCCGGCACACGATCCGTGCGCGAGCGCGTCCGCCGCCTGGAGGTGCGCCCAGGCGGCGTTGTCGACGTAGGTCACACCGACCCGGTTCAGGCCGTCGCCCACGATGCGCAGGCGCCCGGAGGCGTGCCGGTCCAACACCCTCGGCAGCAGGTGCGGATCCCGCGGCCCGTAGATCAGGTGGGGACGCAAGGACACGGTGGCGAGCTGATCGGCGTTCGCCGCCAGGACCCGTCGCTCCGCCTCGGCCTTGCTCGCCGGGTAGTGGCACTCGAAGCGCTCCGGGTAGGGGCAGTCGCGCTCGCTGACGCCCTCGTGGTGCCGGCCGTCGAAGGTGCAGCTGGGCGAGCCGGTGTAGACGAGTCGACCCACGCCGGCGTCCCGGCACGCGTCGATCACCCTCTGCGTCCCGTGCACGTTGACGCCCCAGTAGCGTTCCTTGCCACCCCAGACTCCGGGGAGCGCGGCGACGTGGAACACCGTGTCGGCACCTGCGAAGACCTCGGCGAGCCCCAGGCGGTCCTCGGCGAGGTCCCAGCGCACGCACCGCGCGCCGGTGGCCGCCACCTCCGGATAGTCGGACCGACCCACCACCACGACCTCGTCGCCGCGCTCGCGCAGGAGCTCGACGACGCGCCGGCCGAGGAAGCCCCCGCCCCCCGTGACCACCGCGTTCACAGGCGCCCCTCGGCCCAGGCCGCGAGCTCCAGCCGGTGGATCTTGGCGTTGTGGCGGACGTCCACGGGAAAGCGCGGATGGAACAGCACCGTCTCGATGGGCAAGCCGCGCGCCGCCGCCAGCGCCAGGAGCGCGTCGGTGTCGACCTCGCCGTCCTTCTCCACCACGAGCACCGCGCTCCCCGCGGCCTGCACCAGGGCGGTGCGGGCCACGCCGGCCTGTCCGTTGAACACGCCCTCCACGGGCACCGTGAACAGGGTCTGATCGTCGAGCACCACGCGGTGGCTCTTGCGTCCGCAGTACCAGAGGCGGCCCTGCTCGTCGAGGTAGCCCACGTCGCCCATCCGGTGCCAGACGCGCTCGCCGTCGGCGATCTTGTGGGCCGCGTTGGCGGCGGGCTCCTGCTCGTACCGGCGGGTCACACAGGCCCCCGTCACGCAGATCTCGCCGATCTCACCCTGCGGCAGGATCTCCACCGCCCCCCACTCGGGCAGGTCGTGCTCGGTGATGCGGACGATGCGGAGCTCGATGCCGGGTGCGAGGGCCCCGACGCAGGTTCCTTCGCCGGCGAGGCTGCGCGCGCCGGTCTCCGAGAGCACCTGCGAGGTGGAGATGCTGGCCACCGGCAGCGCCTCGGTGGCGCCGTACGGGGTGTGGATCTCCGCCCCGGCGGGCAGCAGCGCGCGGAACCGGCGGTGCAGGGAGACGGGCACCTCGCAGCCGGCCGACAGCGCCCGCTTCAGGGTGGGCAGTCCCCTCCCCTGGCCCTCACACCAGGCCGCGATCGGACGCAGCAGAGCCGGGCTGCCGAAGACGCTGGTGGCCTCGACCTGATCGATCAGGCCCACGACCTTCGACGGGTCGAGCGACGCGGGCTTGGTGGGATCGATCTCCGGGAAGGCGACGTGCATCCCCATCGCCACCGAGAAGAACGCGAAGACCGGAAGGCCGGGCACGTCGACGTCGCCAGGACCGAGGCCGTAGAGCTCGGCGATGCGCTCGGTCTGGCCGACCAGGATGCGGTGGGTGGTGACGACGCCCTTCGGTGGCCCCGTCGAGCCCGAGGTGAAGAGGATGGCGGCCTCTTCGTCGGGGTCCATCGGCAATGGCTCGACCGGCTCACCGGGCTCCCAGAGCGCGCTCAGCCTCGAGGCGCCCCAGGACCAGCCACCTGTCGACACGTGGTGCTCGACCGTCGCGAACGACGACGCGAAGAGCGGCCGGACGAGGTGCAGCAAGGGAAGCGCCACCAGCCCCCGCGGTGCCATGCGCTTCACGCAGTCCAGCGCCCGCGAGCGGCCCATGCCCGGGTCCACGAAGACCGGCGAGCAGCCGATCTTGAAGAGGGCGAAGGTCACCGCCACGAAGTCGTGGCCAGGCTTGAGGAACACGCTCACCCGATCGCCACGACCGAGCCCGAGGGCCGAGAAGCCGCGCGCGTAGCCGTCCATGCGCTCCCGGAGCTGCCCGAAGCTCAAGGTGTCGAGCTGGATCCGACCGCCGGAGCGCCCGGCGACCACGCTCAGCGCGGGCGCGTCGGGACGCTCCGCCGCCTGACGGTCCAACAGCGACGCGACGTTCACGCCACGTCCTGGTCCACGAAGCCCTGGATGGCGGGGAGCAGGATCTGGGGAGCGTCCTCCATCACGTAGTGCCCGACGCCGGCGAGCGGCAGGCTCCTGGCGTTCGGAAAGCGGGCTTCCCACTGCTCCCGGAACGCCGGCGTGAAGCAGAAGTCGTCCTCGCCCCACACCAGCAGCATGGGCTTGTCGCGCAGCGTCGCCAGGCCGTTGCCGATCCGCTCCAGCTCGTCCCAGCTCGGGTGGGAGCGCCGCATGGGGATGTCCTGCACGAAGCGCAGGGTCGCGATCCGGTCCGCCCAGCTCCCGTAGGGGTGGAGCAGGCCGGCCTTGGCCACGGGGTCGAGCGGCTGGCTGACGGCGCGCACCGTGGCCACGCGAGCGAAGCCGTTGAAGCCCCGAACGGCCACCGGGCCATACAGGGGCCACTTGCACGCGGCGATCGAGAAGGGAATGGCCGGGCTCGGGAACGCCGCGGTGTTGGTGACCACGAAGCCCTTGAAGCGGTCGGGCTGCCGCGTGGCCACGCCCATGCCGATGGCGCCGCCCCAGTCGTGCACGACGAGCAGGATGTCGCGCAGGTCGAGCTCCTCGACCACCCGCTCGAGGTTGTCGACGTGGTCCTCGAGGCGGTAGCTCCAGTCCTGCGGCTTGTCCGACAGCCCACACCCGATGTGGTCGGGCACCACCACCCTGTGCGAGTCCTGGAAGGTGTCGACAAGCCTTCGCCAGTAGAAGGACCAGGTGGGGTTGCCGTGCACCGCGAGCATCACGGGGCCTTCGCCCTCGTCGAGCAGGTGCATGGTGCCGCCGCCGACCTCGAGCCGACGTCCCACCCACGGATAGACCGCGGCGATCGCGTGCGGAAGGCTCACCACCTCACCCCCATGATCGAGCAGTTGAGCCCGCTGCCGATGCCCATCAGGACCGCCTCCTGGCCCGCGCGCACACGCCCTTGTTCCACCGCCATGGCCAGCGCCATGGGCGCGGCACCGGCGCCACAGTTTCCGAGGGTCGGGTAGACCTTCAAGGCGCGCTCCTTGGGCAAGCCCAGGCTCGACAGGACCGCGTTGTAGTTCGCCGCACCGACCTGGTGGGTGGCGTACTCCGCGAAGCCGAGCGGGTTCCAGCCCATGGCCTGCTCCGCCGCACGCCAGGTCCGACCCGCGAGCGCCACGCCCTCGGCCAGCAGCTTGGGCGCGTCGGTCACCATCCTCTCCTCGGTGCCGATGCAGAGTCCGCGGTGCTCCGTGGCCGCGTGGGTCACGCCGCCGAGGAACCGATGGGTCGTCCGGGCGCGGCTCGCGTGGACCAG
>Ga0114932_10002440_pt1 | contig 19545 bp, 15 predicted proteins | sample 2SBtaG_2_FD_87286 | JGI IMG/M metagenome (GOLD analysis project Ga0114932, IMG submission 87286) | Deep subsurface microbial communities from Kolumbo volcano to uncover new lineages of life (NeLLi) - 2SBTROV12_ACTIVE470 metaG | ecosystem: Environmental > Aquatic > Marine > Volcanic ... | reverse complement strand
GACAGGCAGTCTATAAATGCCTGATAGTACTTCTTTCCATGAAAGATCAATTGCCTGCCTCTACCACGACCCCTTTTTCCTCTCCTTTAATAGCTAAGGTCAAGATTTGACCCCTTTTTCTTTTCTTTACTTTCTTTTTTACTTTTTTAAAATTTGCTGATCACCTCCAGATAACTTTCCGTTTATCGGAGTTCAATCAGTTATTAATCCCAATAAGGGCATAAAACAGCACTCCTATGAAAAAAAGGATAGTGCTTAGAAATATAAACAGAGAACATCTAAATATTAACCGTATCGTTCGGTAATTTTCTATATCTTTCGAAGACACATAGTCAGTACCGGACTTGCTAAATATTAACGAATCTACCTTAGACCCGATAACGAAATCCTTCGGCTTCACATAAGTCCTGTCTAAAATATTATCGCTAGAACCATTCGCAATTTTTTTATACACGTCTTCATTTTTATCCCGGATTTCGTATAAAAATTTCCTCCGATAATTCGCCGTTAAATTATTAGAGTAAACCATTACAGTGCCCAATATTCCAAAGGCTATTACAATCCACATTGACAAGCCCCTCCTCAATGAGTCTGTAGGAAGGGAAGCGATACAGGTATAGTCGACAATCCAGGAATAACTGGTTCCGTTATTGTTAGGAAGCTAGTACCGGCTGAGGGAGTACCAAAACCCAAACCAATTTCTACAAAACTTCCACCAAAAGGTAGAGCACCTTTCGTGTGGGGAAAACTATTACCATCAGAGTCAGACAAGGGAAATGTGACACCTGAGCCTGCAACTAAAACGGCTCCGCTGACAGAATATCCAATTTGCCCCGAAAGGCCATGTAAAGCTTCCAAACAATTTGCGCCTGTAATTTCGCCGCTCAAAGTCACCGCTCCACCACCGCCTACAAAAGAACCACCACCTTTTGTCGATGTCACTTGTATACCGTTTGGAGCAAAAGTAATGTTTAGTCCTAATGTCCCGCCAATAACACCCCCACCAGTAACATTGACAGAAACAGAAAAAGTAGTTAATCCGAACGGATCTATGTATCGTATAGGACTATTGCCACCATAAGCATAGGTATTCAGCCCACCCTGCAACCCAATCGGATCGGAGGTAATGTACCTTCCGGTGGTCGGATCATAATATCTAAAATAGTTATAATGCAACCCCGTTTCCTGGTCAAAATACTGCCCCGGAAACCTCACATTAAACGTCAATGCTCCACTCGTCACTGCCGTACCAAATGCCTGGACATCGGCCGTCCATACTATGGCCTGATTCTGATCCGTTATCAACTTCGGGGTCGACAGATGATCGTTGTGAACCCTGCCAGCGCCGAGCTTGCGATGGTGTGGCGAAGCGGCACGGACGCAGGGCGGACCGGGGCAATATTGGTTGTCGCGTAGGCGAGTCAATTTTGGAGACTGGGACGGCCCAAAATCTTTCACGAGGTAGCGACTCGCTTATTCAATACAAAAAGCCAGAATATTTTGCATGTAACTTGGTTAAGAGTCATGTAAAAGGCTTCGAAATACATTAATATTTTGTTAAATATGTTTGACTATTTATTTCATCAACCAAAGTGTAGGACGGATGATATCGGGTGGAAATCGATATCCATGCTATTGTGATTGGGGCCATTCCTGGCAATATTATGAATCATCGGTGCTGAACTGGACAGATTTCTCCAATGTTGTTGGAGTTTCAGGTTTGATTCAATCGATCATTCGACGCACACATAAGCCACTTACCTTTTCTCCCCACTGATGATAGAATCGCCCTTAATCTTTAATCTCCTGTTTGCTTTCAACTATACTCGCAACGGATGTCAGCCAAGTCGAGAAAGCAGTCCAATCAGTCTTCCGTTATAGAATTACGAGCGGATTCGTTTACCCTTCCGGTATTGAAACTGTCAACCACCGCAATAGGGGCGATAATCGAGCAGCTAAACGAAAAGGTAGATCAGGCGCCGGAGTTTTTCCGCAATGCGCCCTTAGTATTGGATATCTTTCTCATTGCTGATGACGACCCACCTATAAAGCTGGAATCCCTGGTAAATAAAATACAAGCGGTGGATTTGACACCCGTTGGCATACGTGGCGGCAGTCAGTCGTTAAACGATGTCGCTCAGTCAATTGGATTGGCAGTCCTGTCCGAAAGCAGACCGGCGCAGAAAGCCATTGAGAAAGAAACTCAGGACACATCAGAGTCAGTAAAACAGGAACAAAAACAGGAGCAGGGGTTGGCGACTGAAGTTGGCTCCAGTGCCATGATCATTACCCAACCAGTACGCTCAGGCCAACGGATTTATGCGAAAAACTGTGATTTGGTTATACTTGCGACGGTTAGTGCCGGGGCAGAGCTAATCGCCGATGGTAATATCCATATATATGGGACTTTACGTGGCCGTGCTCTTGCGGGAGTAGGTGGCAATACAGATAGCCGAATTTTCTGTCAGGACCTGCAAGCTGAACTGGTTTCTATCTCGGGTCAGTATCAGATCAGCGAAGGCATAGATGATTCATTACAAGGAAAGCCGGTTCAAGTTTATCTATCAGACGATTCTCTACTGATTGATGACCTGTGAATTTAGCTAAACTTATCAATCGTTGGAGGATTTAGTTTTGGCAAGAATAATTGTTGTAACATCGGGTAAAGGTGGAGTAGGTAAAACAACTACCGCAGCCTCTATTGCCATGGGACTGGCTCAAAAGGGTCATCGTACTGCGGTCATAGATTTCGATGTCGGACTTAGAAACCTGGATCTTCTGATGGGCTGCGAGCGCCGTGTTGTGTATGACTTTGTTAATGTAATCAACAATGAAGCGAAAATAAACCAGGCATTGATCCGCGATAAACGTTGTAATGCTTTATACGTTCTTCCTGCCTCCCAAACCCGCGATAAAGACGCTCTAACAACAGATGGCGTCGGTCGGGTTCTTGATGAATTGTCTGAAGAATTTGAATACGTCGTTTGTGATTCACCGGCTGGAATAGAGCGGGGAGCCACTCTGGCGATGTACTATGCAGATGACGCGATCGTTGTCACTAACCCTGAAATTTCATCGGTTCGCGATTCGGATCGTATGCTGGGGATTCTGTCCAGCAAATCTCGACGCGCCGAAAATAATGAAGACCCCATTAAGGAGCATTTATTATTAACCCGATATTCACCGGAAAGAGTGAATTTAGGCGACATGTTAAGCGTCGATGACGTTCAGGAAATACTTTCACTGAACCTGCTGGGGGTTATACCGGAATCCAAATCTGTTCTTAATGCCTCAAATGCAGGAGCACCTATAATCATGGATCAGGAAAGCGACGCCGGACAGGCGTATATGGATGTTGTATGCCGATACCTGGGTGAAGATGTACCCCACCGATTTATCGAATTACAGAAAAAAGGACTATTAGGGCGCCTATTTGGAGGTTAAAGCATGAGTCTTTTGGATTATTTTCGCGTATCACGACCCAATACCGCTTCAATCGCAAAAGAGCGGCTGCAAATTCTCGTGGCTCATGAACGGAAGCAACGTAACGCGCCTTCCTATTTACCCATGATGCAAAGAGAATTGCTGGAAGTGGTTCAAAAATATGTCGATGTCGATCAAAATGCAATTACTGTCAATGTCGAACAGGATGACAACCGTGAGATTCTGGAATTGAATATTATGCTGCCGGAGGATTAGGGAAAATTTAAAGGAAAAGTTAACCCACCATGGAGCACTATACGCAATTGACTTGGCGTTTAAGTGCAAATTATTGATTATCCAGACTTCTGCAACATGATTGTTGCAGAAAAGTTTCCATGGACCGTTTGTCACGCCTCAATATAGAGGCAAAATAACAATGGCCTGTTACTTCATTAGTCCTATCTTCTTCACACGTTACCCGCTTTTTGAATGCCTTGAGATTTGTTCATGCGCGACGTATAAAGACTTTTATGACGGCTATACCAAAATCTTGTGATGTACTTGTAATTGGAGGTGGACCCGCTGGCAGTAGTGCCGCCACCCACCTCGCCCAGGCAGGTATCGATGTTGTGTTACTGGAACGCGCGGCGTTTCCGCGAAATCAGGTGGGGGAAAGTCTGATTCCCCATATCTGGAAATTCACAGATTTAACCGGGGTATCAAAAAAAATACAGCAGCAAAAATTTCTTGCCAAAGCGGGTGGTATTACAGTTTGGAATGACAAGATCCATCAGATTCTGTTTTCTGATTTTGGCTATACAAAACCGGGTTTACATGTCGAGCGTGACCTTTTTGATGACATTCTGCTACAACATGCAAGCAGTTGTGCTGCGTCGATATTTACTCAGGTTGGAGTAAAAAAAATAGATTTTAGTGATACCCAATGGCCATCGGTATTCTACGTCGATAAGCGTGGCGATTCGGTGGCCAAAGGACATTTACGTTGCCGCTATATTATCGACGCCAGTGGCCATAGTTCATTGCTGGCCAAACAATTCAAATCTCGCCAGACTGTTAGCCAGCAGATGAATTTCCTGTCGCTGTGGGGATATTTCGAAAACTCGCGGTTTGTTGGTGTTGACCGTAAAAGTTATAGCCATGACCAATTGGCAAGTGTTAAACCGGTGACTTTTGTCATGTCGTTTGAAGATGGCTGGTTATGGCATATTGTATTACGTGAGAAAACCAGTGTGGGTCTGGTCATTGGTAGTCAGCGGAGTAAGGCTATGGATAAGCAGCAGCTTGAAAATTTCTTCATGCATAACTGTGCAACACAACCCTATCTAAACAGACTATTGAAACCCGCAAGATTTATCCAGGGTTCGCTGCAGTTTCGACCGGATTATTCGTATTATTCAGATAATATTTGTGGTGAAAATTATTATTGTATCGGCGATGCTGCGGCTTTTGTTGATCCAATATTTTCCCACGGTGTACAAAATGCTTTTTACAATGCCGCGACAGCGAGTCTGGCAATCAAAGAAGCATTGAGGAAACCTCAACATCGCAAACGTTACAGTCAGATTTGCGAAAGCCGTATGCAACAATTCTATGGGTTTTCCCGGGCCTTATCGCTGGGGGATTTTGGCAATAACGGTGTCAGGCCTGAACTTGTAAAAAATCTGATGAAATCATTGCCGCCGTTGGAACTCGAGTTACTTTTGGTTGCTTCGCAAATGACCAATCGGTCAGAAAATTTCCAGCGACTGGCCGAACAGGCTGGTGTTTGGGAAAAAACTTCGGCTAGCTTTGCTCATTCGGATGGCTGCGATATAGAATCATTGCAACTCTGAATGCATGGGAAATATCTTTCAAGTCTTTCGATTACCCTTATACCCGTCGCCAGTACCCAGCAAACTCGCAATAATATTTTTTTGTATTTCTGAACTACCGGAAAATAGTCGGCTGGCCAGCGCATCGTTGACTGTCCTGGCCATTGCCTGTTCTTCCAGCATTCCTCCCGCGCCTAATATCTGTGCCGCATCCAGGCTGGATTGCAAAAATGCTTCGGCGGCGAATAGTTTTGTTTCGGCGCTGACCAGGCCCATACGTTTTCTTGCGTCTTTGGTGCGGGCGCATTCTTTCAGCCAGAGCTCGATGCTGTCCAAACGTAATTTCATTTCAGCGATCTTATGGCTGATCGCCTGATGTTTGCCCAGGTGGACACCACTGGCCAGACGTTCACGACTATGCTTGATGACTGTTTCCAATTGCCACTGCATAACACCGTGAAGTCCCGCGAAAATGAAGGCTCTTTCAGATTCCAGCGCGGATTGAATCATTAGGTTGCCCGCTCCGGCTTTTCCCAACAGCCTTTCTTTTGTAAGCAGACAATCGTTGAAAATCAGGTCACCCATCGCTCCATTTTGGCAGGCTGTAACCCTGGGTCCGTCGCAAAATGTGACTCCGGGATCATGTCGATGGACGATAAAGGCAGACAGATTACCGTTATAACGCGCGTAGACCACCATCAAGTCGGCTATAGCAGCATTGGTGATGTAGCGTTTTCGACCCTTCAGCAAGAATCCATCTGCCCGGTTTTCAGCGCTCATTTCCAGCGCGTTAATATCAGAGCCGGCTTGTATTTCGCTGATGGCATGTCCAGCTATCAACTCGCCACAGATGAGTTTTTCAATATAGGTTGATTTTTGTTGTACGCTACCGTAGTTCAAAACTGGGAACAGTGCCCCCCACAGGTGTGCATTGATGGAAAGGATTAATCCGGCATCCTGGCAAACTTTGCCAAATACCTGATGAGCCATTACTAGGTCGCTAAAGCCATTGCCATTTCCCCCCGCTTTTTGCTCAATGGCATGTTTGAACAATCCCTGACGTGCACAGTCAACAATCGGCTGTCGGGTTGTGGCAAATTCAACTGATTGACTCATCAAATTAACCCTGATCTTTTTCTAACTGTTGTTGTAGGCGAAGATAATCAGTTTTTCCATTGCTTAACTGCGGCATGGACTCCAGTATTTTGTATTTGCCTGGGTGCATATAGGCAGGCAGGCTGTGTTTAACATTATTCACAATGCTTTGCAGGTCGGCTCCGGATTCAAGTACAAGCATCGCTACAATTCGTTGGCCAGCAGTCGAGTCAGTGATTCCCAGTACCGCACATTGAATAACTTGTGACGATTGTTCAACCACAGATTCAATTTCCGCCGGTTCGACCCGGTAACCTGAGCATTTCAACATGCGATCCAGGCGACCGTGATAACAAAGTTCTGCATAATCATTTACAGATACTTTATCGCCGGTCGGAAAAAAATCATTTTTGCATTCCACTTTTTGCAATGCTTTATGCCGCCAGTAACCGGCAAGGTTATTGCGGCATTTTACCCAAAGCTCATGGGTTTCGATATCGATTCTAAGGTCGGCGTTACAGGCGGGTAAACCAATTGGAATGGTTTCCATTTTTTCCAATCTGCTACGGTCGACAGGCCAGAAACAACACACATTGGTTTCGGTCGGCCCGTACAGATTGAAGAATTCAACGTCAGGCAATACGGCACATAATTTTTTTAGTGGGCCAATCGGGAACACTTCTCCGGCGAATAATATTGTTCGTAAGTCAGGAAGTGTTTGCTCATGAAGCCCCCCCTTTATGCTTAAAAAGCTGAGCATAGACGGTACGGTGTAGATGACACTGATACGTTGATCATGCATCCATTGAATAAGTTTGGCCGGTGCCATTGCTAATTGGGCAGGAACAAAGTTGATTGAAGCCGCTCGGTTTAAACTGCTGAATAAATCGAAAACCGACAGATCGAAAAAAAAAGGAGCGAGTGATGCGAGCCTGCTGGTTTCGTTTAATTCGAATCGATTTGCGGCCCATTCCGCAAAGTTGAGCATGCCAGCATGGCTCATGGCTACGCCTTTAGGTTCGCCAGTCGATCCCGATGTGTAGAGTATTGCAGCCAGATTGTCTCCGGTGCAGACTAAAGGTCGATTTTGATTAAGAGGGGTCGAGGGTTTTTGCTCAATGTCCAGCCAAAGGTTTGTATTGTGTAACCATTCGGGGCATGGGCCCTTGCCGATGACTACCTGAACATCCGCGTCATCGACAATGTATGCCAGACGATTTACCGGATTACGAAGATCCAATGGTATGTAACAGGCATCCACACCCAACACAGCTAAAATGGCAACAGCAGCATCTATACCACGACCCAGGGCGACTGCAACTCTCTGGCACCCGGAGAAATCCTGTGAAAGGCGATTTCCCAGTAATACAGCCATTTGCATGCTTTGTGCGTAGCTTATTTCTTGTTCATACTCGATAAAGGCGATATTCTCGGGATAATTCAGGCAGCTTTGTTGAAAACCGTATAATAAATTATCGTTTGCCAATGGGCGATTCATCAGCTTTCCGCAAGTAATTCCGTCAGCATCAGATGTTGTAGCCGGTCTATTTTCTTTGAAGTGGCAACGGGTTTTACAAAACAGTAACTTAAAGTTAACTGCTGACGATGAATACAGCTCAATAAGGCGAATGAAGGTGGTGAACTGACGTGGCAGACGTGAAATACACCGCTGATTTTGGCGTCGAAAAAACAATCGTTATTCAGATCAACTTGGGCAATATCGGAAAACCAAAATGAACTACGCTCATGATCTTTTCCATGAGCAAGCCGCATAACCTTGCCATATTTATCCAAAGACAAAAAACCACCTGCCCACATCAAGGGTAAAAAAGCATAGTCCAATTGTTTGCGAATAACCTCGGTATGCTGTTTTTTTAGATGCTCAAACAAGCCTCGCCGATTTTGAACTTGCTTTCTGGAGGCTTGTGCGAACAATGCACAGATATGATTGCCAAGCATCGGCGTGACAGCGCGTTGCTTACGCAGATTAAAGGCATACGGCACGCAATAAGCTTCGCCTTTAGCCTCTGAATTCAGTTGTTCTAATGCACGCATCAGGCAGCCTATATAGTATAGGCTGATACAGCCTAAACCGACCGTTTGGCGTGCCATTTCATTGACCTTAATAGTTTGTTCAGGCGACAGTCGCTGGACTTGATAATCGAGCTGCAAATTATCTTGTGGTAATTCGAAGGGCTGTATACTGATCATTTGATCAAGCCGGTCAATATGCCGTTTGGCTTTAAAAAACAATAAGGCTTTTTGCCACCATTTGTATTGTTTCAGACGAGTGTTTACCAGCGATCCGGTTTCCGGCATGCCGAGCATATCACGTTGCTCACGATTTGCAGTGCACAGAAATTTAAAAATTAAATCGGCACCACGTGCATCGCAAAAAGGATGAATCCAGCGAATAAAAAATACACCGCCTGTTTTGCCGCTGACCCAGTGAAATTCGATGGGAGCAAGAGTTTCTCGCGTTTCACACTTATTCATCACAGCAATTAGGGTGTCTTTTTGAAAATCAGCTGGGTCATACTCCTGCGGATATTTATGGTAGTGAAAAAGGGGCGGTGGATCTTTGCGATCGACCCAATAATAAAATTTTCCGACTTGTTTGAGACTGGCTCTGGCGACAGGAAAGCGCTCAGCAAATTCTTCAATTCTTTGAGACAATTTATTCATATCAGGTTGGTCTTCGAGCTGCAAGGCAAAACATCCGAAACTACCTGCTAATCCATCGCTGCGGATTTCTTCATCCATCGCCAGAGTAAAGCTATCCGCTGGATTCAGTTTTTGTAGCAACTTATTGGTTTCCATGATTAACTCTTATCATGAGTTAAGATCCAACTTTGCAGCGTATTGAAGGATCGTATATTATCCGGTTCAATCTCGTTATCTGGCAAGGTAATGCCGAATTCATTTTCGATGAACATAATTAAGCGCATGATACCCATGCTATCGAGTCCCGCTTCGAGCAAGTCGTCATCGTCACTGAACTGCTTCGGCTTAGCCACAAAAATCAGTTCTTCAAAAATAAAGTCGCGTAATTTTTGTTTCATATTAATAGTAATCTATACTGACCGCACTTAGAGACCAGAGTCTGGTATTGATCTAATTAGCTAATTAATAAGTTATTGCGGTTGAATGAGGCTTACAGCCTGATTTGAAGGTGCATTTTGCCAGAAACATAGGGTCTTTTGGTATTTTTTTGATAGATATGGAGGTTAATTGGTTGCGAAGCATTCTGGGAACAGGCGAGAATTTATGACCCACAGGGCCAAAGTTGTGATTATCGGTGCAGGACCTGCGGGCAGTATTGCTGCGGCCCTTTTGCTTAAGAAAGGATACCAGGTTACTGTGCTTGAACGGGATATTTTTCCACGTTTTTGTATTGGCGAAAGTCTGCTTCCTCAGTGTATGGAATTTATTAAAGAAGCAGGAATGCTTGAGGCTGTAAAGGCGGCAAATTTTCAGCTTAAAACGGGTGCTGTATTTATAAATAATAGATGTTCCGCCGAATTTGATTTCGTCGACAAATTCAACGACGGTTTCAATTATACCTATCAAGTTCAACGTGATCGTTTTGACACCTTACTTGCTGAACAGGCGATAAGTTTTGGTGCTGAGATTCATTGGCAAACCACAGTTATCGACGCTGATTTCGAATCCGGGCTCCCGACACTTACAATTGAAAATAAAACCGGTCATAGTGATCAGATCGAGGCAGACTTTGTCCTTGATGCCAGCGGCTTTGGTCGGGTATTGCCGCGTCTGCTTGATCTGGAAACACCCTCAAATTTTCCACATCGGCAAGCTCTGTTCACGCATATCGAAGACCGCATATGCGAAGATAATTATGATCGTAATAAAACTTATATTCTCGTCCATCCTGAAATCAAAGATATCTGGTATTGGTTAATTCCTTTTAGCAATGGTCGTTGTAGTCTGGGTGTGGTGGGAGAATCGACGCTCTTTGAATCAATTGATAGCGACAATACATTGGCATTTAAAAAGCTACTTGGTGTTGAACCAAATCTGTCCAGGCTTCTCAATCAAGCAGATTTTGATACACCGGTGCAAAGCATTGGTGGCTACAGTGCGAGGGTAAAAAGTCTTTATGGAGATGGCTTTGCTCTGCTTGGCAATGCAGGCGAGTTTCTCGATCCGGTCTTTTCATCCGGGGTGGCTATTGCTATGAAATCAGCGAGTCTGGCTGCAGATATCCTGGACCGTCAGTTTAAACAGGAGACAGTCGACTGGCAAACCGAGTTCACTGAGCCTTTGCAGGTTGGAGTGGAAACTTTTCGCACTTTTGTGCAGGCATGGTACGACGGTAGATTGCAGGACGTAGTGTTTTTTCAGCGCCAGCAAAATGACCGGCAAATGGCCACTATTCGAGAGTTGCTTTCTTCGGTATTTGCCGGTTATGTATGGGATAAAAATAACCCCTATGTTAAAAATCCTGAATCTCGTTTACGCACTTTGGTTGAAATGTGCCGCAATCCGGATCTCAATTGAAACTTTATTTGAACGACTTGGGCTTGCTGACAGCTTGCGGAAATGACAAAAGCGAGTTCTTTCATCGACTTTTGCAAGGGGATCGCAGTGGACTGAAAAAAACAGATGAATTCTCACCGGGACATCAGGTATTTGTCGGCAGAGTTGACAGCAATTTGCCGGATATCCCTGCAAGACTCAAGGTGTACGATTGTCGCAATAATCAATTATTACTCGCGGCCTACGAACAGATTCAGATGACCGTAAAGCAGATGATTGAAAAATATGGTCGGCATCGTATTGGTACTGTCATTGGCACCAGTACCTCAGGGGTGGGTAATACTGATCTGGCTCTGGCGGCTGTAGCGAAGGGTCAGGGTCGTCCCGATTGGTTTCATTACAAACAGCAGCAATTCGGAGCTGCCGCCGATTTTCTTGCCCATTTGAGTGGTATAGGGGGGCCAGCCTACACTGTATCAACAGCCTGTTCATCCAGTGGTCATGCTTTATCCTCGGCACGCCGCTTGATTGCACTGGATCTTTGCGATGCTGTGATTGTCGGTGGCGCCGACAGTTTGTGTCGTTTTACAGTGTGTGGTTTCATGTCTTTGGAGTCGGTTTCAAGTGGTCCATGTAAACCCTTTGGAGCGAATCGTGACGGTATCAATTTGGGGGAGGGGGCGAGCTTATTTGTGTTGAGTAAAGAGCCGGGGCCAGTGAGGCTTGATGGCATTGGTAGTACCACTGACGCTTATCATTTCTCGGCTCCTGATCCGAGTGGTGATGCGGTCATCGATGCCATGCAAATAGCCCTGCAGCAGGCACAACTGAGTGCCAATGATATTGATTATATCAATTTACACGGTACTGCAACCGCACTCAACGATGTGATGGAAAGTAATGCAATACAGCGGTTATTCGGCAGCAGTGTCGCGGTGAGTTCGACCAAAGGGATGACGGGACATTGTTTGGGTGCCGCTGCTGCGATAGAGTTAGGCATTTGCTGGCTGTTATTGACAGATAGCGACGGTAACGGCAGATTGATTGCTAATGTTAATGACGATACCTTTGACCCAAAATTACCCGCTTTGAATTTTGTAGAACCTCAGCAAACTCTCGGAAGAAACATCAAAAACTGTCAAAGCAATTCATTCGCTTTTGGGGGTAACAATGTTTCAGTCGTAGTTTCACGCACATGCTAGAAATTTCTGTTACTGATGTTTTGCCCCATAGCGGCAAAATGATTCTAATCGATCGAATAATCGAGTTTGATTCTGACAGACTGGTGAGTGAGGTTTGTGTTGATGGCAAAGGCTTATTTGGCAATGCCCATACTGTACCCTCCTGGTTAGGCATTGAATATATGGCGCAAAGTATTGCCGCGCTTGATGGTATCATTCGACGCAGCGCTGAAATACCTCTGTACCCCGGGTATTTACTCGGTACGCGGCGTTATCATTGTAATGTTACAGAATTCATCGTCGGCACCGCTTTAAGAATCGAAATTAAAAGGATTATGGAGAATAACGGATTGGCTGTATTTGACAGTGAAATCACCGGCGACAATATAAAGATAAACGCTAATTTGAATGTCTATCAGCCAAATGGCGAAGATAACCGAGCGGTTATAGAGTGACTGGAAAAGGCTTCATTTGTTGATTGAGGCAAATCCGAGTAGCCTGATACGCGGGTTGATTAATGCCTTAAATGTAACTATTTGCCCCCCTGTCAAAACAGCCCTCTATGGGGGATCTGTGGAGGAAGTGTATGCGGCAGGGAAGCCGCATCCAAGCCTACAAGGATGTATTAACGGCGTCTTCCGGAACAGATCACCCATAGGGGGGCGAGCAGTTACCCTTAAATACTGGATACGCCGCATAGGTTCTTTTTTCGTATATGCCTTCTTTGTTATAAAAAAGGGATACAAACAACAAGACGGAGAGCCATGAAAAAAACTGTATTAGTCACCGGTTCCAGCCGGGGCATCGGCAAAGCGATCGCTCTCTATCTTGGCAAACAAGGCTATGATCTGGTATTGCATTGTCGCAGTCGGCGTACGGATGCTGATCAGGTCGCGTCGGAAATAACAGCGCTTGGCGGCAACAGCCGAATTCTTCAATTTGACCTAAGTGACCGGCAGCAATGCGACCAAGTGTTGAGTAAGGATATTCAATCACACGAAGCCTATTACGGCGTTGTTTGTAATGCCGGAATTAATGCCGACAATGCGTTCCCGGCATTGACAGGCGAGCAATGGGATTCTGTCCTAAGAACCAATCTTGATGGCTTTTATAATGTACTGCAGCCCTTAACTATGGCAATGATCCGACGGCGCAAACCGGGTCGAATTGTCACTTTATCCTCCCTTTCCGGAATGATTGGAAATCGTGGTCAGGTGAATTACAGTGCTGCAAAAGCGGGTATCATCGGTGCCAGCAAAGCACTCGCCGTGGAATTAGGGAAACGCCAGATTACGGTGAATTGCGTTGCTCCCGGGCTGATTGACACTGAAATGCTCGACGATTTACCGCTGGATGAAATCAAGAATCAAATTCCTTTAAAACGAATTGGCGAGTGTAAAGACGTGGCTGCTGCAGTTGCATTTTTGATGTCAGAAGATGCTGGCTATATCACTCGTCAGGTGATTGCGGTCAATGGAGGGCTGAACTGAAGTGAGCGGTTAGCTCCGGCATGGGTACTCACTTCTTTGGGGAAACGACTGGCAACAATATCAATCCTCAATGCGTCAAACTCAATTATATCCCTAACAGTTCCCAGACAATCGACTGCGAATATCTGATGAGTAATGGTTTTGCCTTTGGTGGGATTAATACTTCTTTGATTTTTCGGCGGGTTTAGAAGGGCTAAAATACTAGTGGTTCCCGAAAATTTGATTTAACTATTTTATTCTTACGCACTCAATTTAGGGTTCAACGGAAAAATCTTGTCTGCTTTAATAAATTTATATCTACTAACCGAGTATGGTAGTTCGAGTACAAGCCATTAGTCATTCGAGACAGGCAAATCCTCTCTGTAAGCTCTGCGACAACGTCCCTGTTGCAGAAGTCCGAATAATCAATGGCTTGAAGCCTCAGAAAAAGGGTTGATGAAATTATTACATTAATTTGAACAAAATTCACTGTTTTACCTATATACGCGAGTAATGCTTAAATAATTTATATCGAGGGTTGATAAGGGCTGAACTAGTAATTTTCTATATATTTTACTTTTTGTTTTTTCCACAGTATAAATAGGTTACAAGGATTCAGTATCAAACTATTTTTATTTCAGGGTGCGAATGGAATCCGATGCTTATAAAAAGGAAAAATAATGAGCAATGATAACAATAAGAAAGATGAAACATTAGGCGACGATTGCCAGTTTAATAAAAAGAGATACGGAATTCCTTTCGGTAAGTATTCCAGTTCTGGATATTCGCCATTTCCCTCCAACGAACACATGGTCGGTCGAGAAAACGCTCGAGCTGAATTAATCAATTTTCTGACACATGGTGGCCCACGAGGTGCTTACCTGGTTACGGGTAGGCGTGGGGTTGGTAAAACTAGTTTTGTGGACTACTGTGTTAAGGAGTACGAGGAGAGCGTGTGCGATCGCTTTTTACGGAACAATGTAGCTCGTACATTATGGGATTTGCTTTGGCTTGCTTTTTTGGGAATATTGACACTTCTTTCACTACTTGTCTATATCGAGTTTGCTATTGAACTATTGGCTAATAAAAACTCAACACATATCTATGTGGTTTTTTTCGTTCCAATTTGCATATTCGTACTATGGCTACTTTTATATTCTAAAAGAATTGTAGAAAAATTATTAGGCCGCGAGAAGATAAGACTTTATCCAACTGGCATAATTTCTATTATTATAGTAGCTGGAATATTCTCGTATTTTCTTATATTTACTAATCAAAAGTTAGCATCGACTGTTATATATCATATAATATTGTTGACTAGTTTAAGCTATTCCATTACACAATGCTTATCTTATAATAATAATATTGAATTCAAAAATTTGTTGTATTATATTATTCTCATTATTACTCTGGGGGCAGCATGGTTTCCTGTAACTCAACAGTTTGATACTTTGTACTTAGAAGATAGGTATAATGATATTGGCAATAACATTAAATTATATGTAAACATATGTAATTTAATGTTATTAAGCAATTATGTAGTTGCGATTGGTCTTTTGTTTCGCCTAATACATTTATCATTTCTTGTGAAATCCAATGTTGTAGCAACCTCTGTGTCTAATTCAATATCATTAATAAATACTCGTAATCAGGTGTTTATGGTATTTAGTTTTATGGTTTTTTTTGGCTTAGTATCCATATTATTAATTGATCGATTGACACCATTATCAATTAATTGGGAAATTGAAAAATTATGGTTATTTGGGTTGCAATTGGTTGTAAGCTACTATATGTATTATTTTGTAAATTTTTCTAATGGCTATGATAATAAAAATAAATTAATAAATATTCAACCTGATTCATTTAGACCAAGGCCTGCAGTAATACTATCATTGAAGGCTTTATCTGCAATTGTGTTGGCGACCTTTTTAGTACGTCCATTTATAGCTAATTTATATGTTGTTAATTATTTTATTCAAGACAATGATATTAAATCATTTGTTACGAGTGATAATATATTGGCGCCCAAATATTTCTCGGAAAATAATTATAATTGGATGTCAGAAACAAACGTATGGTTTATGAATAATGTAGATCAATATTTAGGAATAATAGGTATATTCATATTAGGATCATTTATTTACCTTATTGAATATAGTTGGATTGTTAGGCCCCTTATTACAGCAAGAGAAGATCGTGTATTAAATCCAGATGCCAAAAGAAGTTGGGCAGATAGTTTCAATTTAAAATCAAGGCAATTGGATGAAGTTATTGATGGGTGGGGTTGTTACAGAAAATATTGCAGAACATTAGAGAGACTAACATTACCCTCAATGGCATATCGTTTATGGATGCCAGCACTTGTGTCAACAATAAATTTAGGGTTCGATAGATTGGATCATCGTAGTGTTATTCAAGCTATGCTTGTGTCGCTTCGACAAGAATACTACAAAAAATTTTTGGCTTGGAATTCGATACATGCAAATATTAGAAGGTTTGTGTTGGTGTTTATCGTGATAATCTTTGTTACTGCCATAGGAAAGAGTCATTTTAGTTATCCTGAAATAGACAATGGTAAATTTTATCAAAAATATTTTTTTGACGAAATAAATACTTGCGTATTCCAAAGTTATGGCGATGAATTTAAAAATTATGCCTCAATGAAAAAAGGATATATATTGCCACCAATACCGGAAAGTATATGTAACATCAGTTTAGGAGCAGGAAAAATACTAATACCAATTTTATATTATACTATTATAGATATAAAGTGTTGTGAGAATAAATTCAGTGCCAATCACATGTTGTTCTATTTATTTCACGAGAATCGTTCTTACCCAAACAAATACGGGTCAACAGAGAGATATAAAAATTATTCCTCGTTTAGTATAAGAATTTATCATGGCATTTTATTTCTATTTGTTCTGGCTTTTGTAAGATGGTTTGGGATTCGTTTTTACCCATTTACCCATATACGAATTTTAGCGCAGATTGATGATCTCTTGGATAGCTTGAGTGGTGTTGTTTCAGTAAAAAAATCCCGCGATCAATGGAAACCGGCGCGATGGATATACAGTTTGTTTTTCGAAAGCGAAACGAAACAAATAAATAAAGAGATTGCTGACCCTCGAGCGGTTGAGCTTGCTTTTTTAAATGTTATCGAAGATGTGCGGCGAGTTAGAGTCGCTTTTCCCGTTTCTTTTTCAGAGAATATCACTACTTCAACAGTAGAAATTACATTTGTATTCGACGAACTCGATAAATTGTCGACGGAGACTGGTTATCCTGATGTGTATTCAAACAAAGAAACCTTAAAGACAGGTGATTCAAAACTAGAACGATCAGCATCTATGCACCAAATGCTTTCGGATCTCAAGAGAATATTGTCTTCGGCGCCAGCTAGGTTCATATTTGTCGGTGGTCGAGAACTTCATGATGAATGGCTGTCCGACAGTACACGAAGACAGCCTTTGCTTACAAGTATCTTTCAAGGGCAAATTTATATTCCATCGCTTATGGTGGATCATTCTGGAATCAGGGATGGTCAAATGGATCAACGACTCCCAAATACACCAGAACAAGTGGATTCAATTGGGGCGATATCTGAGTCGCTTAACTTTCACACAAGAACCTGGGAATTTTTAGTAATACAATACTTTTTTGCGTGGCAGCGTTATGGTTCCTGGATATCAGATCGTTGGGCATCATTTTTCGGTTTGCGCAGTGAGCCTCAATTTGAAAGTGGATTTAGTCAATGGTTGTATTCGCTGGAAACAGTAAAGAGATTAATACCGAGGCTGAAAATTATAGATTGCGAAACTGGTAGGTCATCAGGGGATCAAGAAATTCAATTTGTAAACAATGGAGAAGATTCAAGATTTGAAGACAAAAACAATGTTCCAGCAATCGTTAGAAGTTTTGTCCACTATATTACTTACCGTAGCGCAGGTAACCCGAAACGTATTAAAGAGATATTTTCTGAATATGTTCGTTCAAGTGCGCGATTTATTTCAAAAAGAAATATTGCCGAAGAAAAATTTTTATGTCGGGACATTGTATTTTTCTCAGATAATCAGATATTAAAAATACAATTAATAAGCTCTATTTATCAACACCTACGTGAGGGATTCGAGAAGCAACTACTGAAGCGTGATGACAAGATAGTCGTGTCACTGTTTTATTTAACTGATTTTTTATTGAAGTTTCATTCGAAGGCGTTTGCTTGGGAAAATCTAGAGCAGATTGACGAGCTGGTTGACATTCATCAGGCACCAGATGTCCGACAACTACTGGAAGAATTGTTGAACCATTTCTCTGAAAGATACTTACATAAAGTATTGAATGGGATGTATGTCTATCGTTTTCGCAGCGATTTTGCAAAAGAGATTGAGTATTTATCCCGTCACTCAGAATCGGAGATGGTCGCTTTTAATTTTACTTTAGATGAATCCCAGGCGCTCAAACAAATCTATCATAAGATTTTAGCCGAGTCAGATCGCAATAATTCAGACTTACTGGCGAAGCTTGGCGACTTATATGAATACGATCAGGAATTTGAACGTGCTCGACATTATTACCGGCATTCTATTGCCATTGTCGATAAGCAGCTTGAATATGTGGTTGGCAAGGACGTGGACTCTAACGATGGAGACGGATTATTGGAAATACTTTCTGGAAATATCCCACCGTTAAAAGCGATATTTGGACAGGATGAGAGTGGAGTTAGAAACGCATCCTATTTCCTTTCATGGGGGCCGGTACGTTTAAGATTAATGCTCAAAATAGGTATGACTTTTGAGTTGTCACGGAGTCTGGAACGTGCATTTTTGCAATATCGGCAGTGTATGTTGCTTTCAAATGCGCTGATAAAAGCCTATTTGGAAAGTAATGACAATATTATAGCCAATGATTTTATCGGCTATGAGGGAGAAAAGAAAAATCAAAATCAAATATTAAAACATCTCAATATTATATACCAACCGATATTTGCCTGCGCGTGGGTTTGTGAAAAGTGGCAAGGGGGTGTAGATACAGCCGGAACCATATTAGAAGAAGGGCTGAGAGAATTACGTTTTACTATACCTTTCCTCAATAATCAGACTGTCACAATTACAGAGCCGAGTTTAGGCCAGGGAGTAAGCCATTCTAATTTTGCATTAGTCGGGTCGCAACTACATACAAAAGCTGGAAATCTTTATTTCTTCAAGGGAACACAAGTTAAGGTGGGCGCTGAAGGTTACCTGCTTCGTTCTCATTATCACTATGCAGTGAGTTTGCATGAAATACGCCGTTTTATTTATTATCGAATTAGCACGTCGAAGGGAAAGTATAGCTTGCCCATAGAGGGTGAAAGACCCGAAGCGATCACAGTTGGGGGCAGTTGGCCGAACTTTCCGAGATTGGGGGTTGCTGAGGGTATTACCGATATGGCTGAAAATACTTTGGCTCGAATACCGGTTGTAGATTTGTTTAAGGACTTGGTGCAAGAAAGCACTAAATATTATCTCTGTTTTAGAGATAGAGAAGGCCTTAGGTTTATGAAAATCTGTACAAAGTGGTTCGAGTCGAATGATGACGATACTTGTCAAGGAAACAAGTATCTACATTCGTTTGGTCATATGAACACTAATAATCAATCTCTTAAAATATCATTAGGAGATTGGTTTGGGGGGTGGCGATCAGAATTTAGTTCTACTGGTCCTATGAGCTTGTTGCTTGATTTCAAGACCTATGACCGAAGAGATGTAGAGTTTTTGATGTCATTGAATCTGTCCATTGTAAGTGCCGGTTATATTGAGGAGGCGGGTTATCTTGAAGATGCCGCTCGAGAATATTTGCAACTTTGCGATACGGTGGCTCAATTTTTGTGGTTAATCTGTTCGATTCATCAGTTAGTTCGCTGCCGTCAAAAAGGTGGAAAATGCACGGCTAAACGGTTCCCAATAAAAAGGCAATATAATACAATATAATACAATTAGTACTGGACAAAACCTCTTTTTCAAAGTATAAAGTATCGTGATATTTTATGTTTGAGATAAAATGCTT
>Ga0114932_10002435_pt1 | contig 19575 bp, 27 predicted proteins | sample 2SBtaG_2_FD_87286 | JGI IMG/M metagenome (GOLD analysis project Ga0114932, IMG submission 87286) | Deep subsurface microbial communities from Kolumbo volcano to uncover new lineages of life (NeLLi) - 2SBTROV12_ACTIVE470 metaG | ecosystem: Environmental > Aquatic > Marine > Volcanic ... | reverse complement strand
TTTTGTTGATATATTTAATTCTATTATTGCTTGATCAAATCCAGCGAGAAAACCATCATCTATGAACGCTTTTGTTATTTTTTCTAAAGATTTAAATATTCCAATAACTGCTTCTTCAAATTTTTCTATTATTTTTACCCCATTTGTTAAAAGATAGTTTGCCATATCTTTAAATGTTTGACTATTTAAAAATTTTACTAAAAGAGGTATCAATGCGATCAAAGCTAAATTTTTAAGAACTCCAAAAAGACTTCTTGTGGCACCTACTACCGCCCCAGCACCTGGTATTTTCAAGAGTGTTTCTGATAAACCAGAAAATGCATTTTTCATACCTTCAAATGTTGCAAGTTGTCTGGCTGAAAGTGCAAATTGTCTTGCTCGCATGGATAAGTCTTTTGCATCTGTTAATCTTTTTGCCCTTTTCTCTTCTTGATCAATTTTGAATTGCATTTCTTGACCAGCAACAGATTTTTTAAACTCGTCTAGAGTCAAACCTTGTGCTTCAGCAAAATCATTCATTTTCTGTTTAGTATCTTCTTGAACTTTTTTAGATTCTCTTATCTCTTTAAGAGTTGCTTCACCACCCTTGACATTTTTTGCCATTTCTTTAAACAGAATATCTCTTTTTTCATTAGCAAGTTGTTCTTGAGCATCTTCTTTTGCTGCCCTTTGTTCCTGCTGCTTCCGTAATTTTTCTACTTCATCTGCCATTATTTTTTACCTAACGCCTCTTTTGCATAAAAAGCTGCAACTATGGCTGCAACGGACACGAAATATGTTGGTGCCATATCTCCAAGTATTTTTCCAGCGGTTTCTAATTCTACAAATTCTGCAAGGACAACTGCAAAAGGATATAATAACATACCAAACAATGCAAACCACGCCATGTTACGTTGTGCATCTGCTTTCTTATCTTCATTTTCTAATCTCATCATTTCTTTGCTCATTGCTAACTCCTCGTCACTTACCACGCCATCACCATCAACATCAAAATCTGCATATTTAGAACCTGATTGCAATTTTTTTTGTGCGGCCACGATTATCTCCTTTTATTTTTTGCTTTTTGTTCTTCCTCTTTTCGTTTTCTTTCTTCTTCTTTTATGTGTTCAAGTAAAAGTGTTATGTAAACTTCTCTTTCCCACGGTATCATATTTTCTAACTCTTCTAAACTATATTTATGATGTTGTATCAAACCAAAATTAGTTTTATAGTAATTTTCAAGTGTTTCATGAGCAAGTGTTATCCTAAAAAATTTTGTAACCCTTCCACCGTTACCTCTCCATCAACACCTGTATTCGGATTTTTTACCATTACTGAGTGTGACAATCTAGGCATAGTGTTAAAAAAATTTGTTATTAAATCAAATTGGCTTGTTGTCATTTGACCAATAAAGTCCTCGAGGTCTGCATCAGAAAAATCTACTCTATTGATAATATCATCTCCATTATGAATTTCTTTGATACACCTATGTAAAATATGAAAGACTAACTCTAATTCATTTTTATCCTCCATTCCAAGCATATCATTTAATTTTGGATAATCAAGAATTACTTTTATATTGTCTGTTACTTTTATTTCATTTGTATGATTATCAAAAAATTTAACTTTTATTTCATCTAGTCTGATATTTTGTTTGACTCTTGTTTTTTCATCATCTGAACAAAGAATTGATAATTCAACATTTTCTCCAACAGATTTTGATCTTAATTTTATAAAAATATATTCTATATCAAATGTTGGTAGATTGCTTACATCTAACTTTCCAAAAGTACAATTATCAATTATTTTGATAATAGCTGTGTTTGCCTCTCTAGCATCTTTGCCTTCATTTGCGATTAATAAAAGTTTTTGTTCTTTAACTAAAAATGGTCTGTATTGTACTTCTTGACCAGTAGATGGAAGCGACAACGAATACGTTGGCGTGTTTAGTTGTGGTAATGACATATTTTTCCTTTCAATTCAAATCAAAAAATTATAACCCAGGTGGACCATTAATAAGTCTATTTGCTAAGGCTAGACCAGCACTATTTCTAAAAACATTATGTCTATCAGATGTTAATTTTTGTTTTAGCATTTTTTGGCCACCTAAGTTGAGAGATACATATTTTCTATATTTCCAAGTAACCGAGAAAGTATTTATTGAGTTAAAATTACCATAATCATAAGTTAAATCTCCAACAGTTATTGGATAACACTCAAGTAATTTAACACCATAAACTCTATTACCTGCTCTGTTTAATTGAAAAATTTCTAACTCTCCAATATAATCTTCATAATAACCTATCGTATAATCTTCTGGGTCTACTGCTAATGCTTGCCAATCATCTATTAAAATTTTCTCTCTATTATCAACTGAACAACGAACTATTGCAGTAACGTCTGGAAAAGTTTCACCTGTGACAACTTCTCTTGCAGGCCCATAAAACTGTTCTGTTTGTGTTTCTAAAGTTTTACCTGGTAATGTAATTTGAGAAACAGCTATGGAGGTTTCTCTGATTAAATCCGAATTTGCGTTTGAATTTCTATTTGGGTGTAATATGACTTCATAATTAGCAGGCTCGGAATACATTTTTCCAGAAATACTATCTATTGTTGTTTCTGGTTTTTCATTTATCCTCTCATTGAGTTTATACATATCTGGTTCTGGCATCTTAAATCATCTTTCTTGAATCCGAATATACTACAGATTCATTTGCTTTCTTAAACCTTTGCACTGGTAATAATGTTGCGATTGTAAATTCATCAGCATCTATTCTTCTGAAATTAGACTTTACTTTCCCATACAAATATCTTTTAAGTGTAGGTTTTACTAAACTTATATTTTTAACATTATTAAAGTTAATACTTATTATTGTTGTTTCATCAAATTTCTCATTATTACTAAAATCTACTAATCTATCTAAAAGTCTTATTCTTAATGGTATTGGAAGATAATGAAAATTTATTCCTAAGAACCCATTATTATAACTTTCTACTGGTAAAACTAAAGGAAATGTATCATAATATGGAAGTTTCTTTTTAAACTTAGGGTCATATATGAACATATTCAAACGACCAAAAAATGCCGTTGCTCTTTGTTTTCCATCTCTAATCAAATCTAAGGGTTTAGGTGTTCCTAACTCTCTAATTTTATCTCTATACCACTCAGTTGACCTTGGTCTACCTCTTGCAGCCTTTTGCACAGATTTGATGTATTTGCTAACCGCCATAGTTTCTGCCTTTCATAGACTATAATTATTTATAAGAAGAATTCAAATGATCTTCAGTTAAGATTTTAAATTCCATACCTGTGTCTAGACAGTAATTTCTCGCAGATTTCCATTTGGCTTGATTGACAGCATATGATCTCATTTCATTTAACCATTGTCTACTTCTAGTTTTTGGATTTTTTTCTGGTGATGTTAAATACTTTTTAGGTTTGACTTCAATAATAAACTTTTTTATACCCTCTTTACCTTTTACTTTCATATAAAAATCTGGAAAATATCTATGTACTCTGCCATCCAAAGGTGAACGATATGGAATTATAATTTCTTCACTACCCCATTCCATGACATTTTTGTTCGTATCACAGTAAATCATGAGTTTTCTTTCCCATAAAGAGCGAAAAATTATCTTCATAGGATTTCCTTTGTATTTTCTTGGATTTGTTGGATTATATCTCCCACTATATGACATAAATAGTATTTATAAGGAGTCAAAACATGGCAGTAGGAGATTTATTTAGATTTAGAAATGCCAAACATTCTACCACATCTTTTGGAGGAGCGGCAACAAATCGAGAGAAACTTAATGAAGCTAATAATAATTACATTGCCAGAGATACTGACTTTATTCAAGGTGTATCAACAGGTTTTGTTGCTGATATTACTTCACAAAATCAAAGATTTGGTGGAGGTAATTTTTTACAGCATGGAAATTCATCATCTAATGCTTTTAAAGGTAAAAAAACTTTATTTCAATTTCCACTTACAATTGAAGAGGGTAGAGATTTATCACAGGGTCACTATGTAAATTTTTATGTTAATGAACAAAATCACTCTCAGATGAAGTTTGCACCAACACAAAAACAACTTAGTCAAACTGCGTTAAGAGATAATTATAATATAAGCAAATATCAAAGAATTTTTAACACAAATGGTGATATAGAAGAAAAAACTGTTTCAAATGTTGATCAATTTGCAAATCTAGATAGTATTGATGTTAATAGTCCTGATCCATACAGCGAACCAGGCAGATATATATCAATGGGTAGAAGAACAATTAAAAGTGGTTCTAAAGGTAGTGGTCAAGACACAACTTATGTAAATAGATCAGCAACAACTAGAACAGCTGCATTGGTTTCATTATATATGCCAGCATCAGCATCTTATACTCAAAATGTAGGATATACAGATACCGAGATTGGTTCAGGCGCTATGTTATTGTCAGATATCGTTGGTGGTATCATAGGTGGTGGTGGAACAGAACAAGCAATGAGAGAATCCGTTGAAAATTTAGGAGCAACTGTTGGTGAGGGATTGTTAAAAACTTCATTGGATGCAGTAGGAGCATTACCTGGTTTACAAGGAATACGACAAGCTGCAGAAATAAGCACAGGTGCAGTTGTAACTGATAGATTAGAACTTGCATTTACAGGTTTAGAAAAAAGAAGTTTCTCTTTTGAGTTTAAGATGATGCCTAAAAGTGCAAGAGAAGTACAAGAAGTTGAGGGTATTATAAACTTATTCAGATACAATGCAGCTCCAGAGTTTGTGGGTGGAAATCGTGCTGGTAGAAAAATGAATGTTCCTAATACATTTGATATACAATATATGTATGGTGGTAGACCAAATCAACATCTTGGAAGAATATCAACTTGTATTCTTAAAGATGTTAATCATACATACGGTGGAGATAGATACAGAACATTTAAAGATGATGGTAAAGGAACACCACCAACAGAATACACTTTATCCTTGACATTCCAAGAATTAGAACTTATAACTAGAGAGAGAATAGCAGAGGGATTTTAAATGTATTTTAGAGAATTTCCAGCCATATTGTATGATGCTGAGGGAACTAAAAACCCAAAAATTGTAACAAATCTTTTAAGAAGAGTTGCATTACGAACTAATGTAGACGCTCAGGCAAATTTTTATAGTGTTTATTATGTTGAAGAAGGCGAAACTCCAGAGGCGATTGCTTTTAAATTATATGGTGATGTTCAATTACATTGGGTTATATTATTAGTAAACAATATAACAGATAGATATCATCAATGGCCCATGTCAACTCCACAATTTCAAGATTATATATCAGACAAATACTCTGACCCAAACGGAGTTCATCATTATGAAATAACACAAGAGTCTGGTGATGAAACAATAAAAATAGATGTTGGAACATCAAATACAGATTATTCTAGTGCAACAGCAATCACAAATTTTGAGTATGAACAGAACTTACAAGATACATACAGAAGTATTAAATTATTAGAACCACAATTTGTAAGAGAATTTGTATCTGAGTGGAAAACTCTTACAACAGAGAGCATATTATAAATGGCATCACCTAGTATTAGTTATGCAGGTCAATTTGACTTAGAAATTTGCAGTATTCAAACAGCAGAGGACAACATTCTAGATTTAAAACCCTCTGTCGTAGAAATTAATATCTATGAAGATATTAATAGAGCCTCCATAACTGGTGAAATTTTCTTTATGGATCAACATAGTTTAGTTGAAAATGCACCACTAATAGGACAAGAAACTCTTTTTCTAAAACTTAACACTCCAAATCATGAAGAACCAATAGATTTTTCTCAAAACCCAGTTCAAGTTTATAAACTAGGAACAAAAATGGACACATCTAGAAATGTTGAATTAATAGGATTACATTTTGTGTCTATGGAAGTAATGAAAAATGAAAGAAAAAAAATATCACAAAGTTATCATTCTGAAACATCAAAAATGGTAGAGGATATATTAAGAGATGAGGATTATCTTGATACTAAAAAACAATTATTTATAGAAAGAAGTCTTGGAGTTCGTAAAATTATTTTCCCTAGAGTGCATCCATTTAGTGCCATTCATTCACTTAAAAAAGATTCTATATCAGAAAGAACAAATTCACCACACTATTACTTTTTTGAAAATGCAAGAGGTATACATTTTAGAACATTGCAAAGTTTGTACAGAGAGCCGCCTGTGAGAGAGTTTCATTATGGTGAATTGGGAGATAGAAGATCATTTAATCTTGCAGAACAAAGAGCTTTTGAAAATGTTGCTGAACAATATAGAAGAGTTTTATATTGGCGAGTAATATCAACAAGTGATATGTTAATAAGTTTAGGAACTGGTTTATTAAGTTCCTCATATTTAGAACACGATATTTTTAATAAAACATACACAGAAAAGAAGTTTAATTATTTTGATGATTTTGATAAATTTGCCAGAACTGCTGGTGGAGGTGATGTAGGAGATGTTTATGCTGAAGCAGAAAAGATGGCTGCTTCAAATAGAGGAAATCCTATATATAATGGTAGTAGAGTAGATGGAGAAAACACTTTGGGAGAATTTTCAGACGCTAGATATTTTGTCCACCCAACATCAGTTACAACTGATGGCAGAGATGCTCAACACTATAACACCACAGAAGAATCATACAGTTTTAATCCCAATCAAAAATCTAGAACACTCGCATCAAGAGAATCTAAAGTCATGGAATTAGAAAGTACATTCTCAGCTACAATACAAGCTGTTGGACACACAGGTTTATGTGCTGGAGATATGATTAATTTTTTAATACCAAAATCAGATGGAGAAATAGATGAATCTCTTTCAGGTAGATATCTAATCAAAGATATGCGACATCATTTTTCAATAAATAGTGCAAGACATACAATGCATATGACAGTAATAAGAGATGCATCTTTAACATCTTTAAGTGACCTAGAGATAAATGAAATCTCTGGTGAAAAACAAGGAACACAATTCGTTTAGAAAGGAGTCTATAATTTTGTTATGATAAAACCTTAAATATCGGAGTTTTAAATGTCAAACAAACTAAAACAAAAACTAAAAAGAATGAATTTTTTAAAGAATCACAGAACAGATAAATATAATATAACGAGGATTTATCCAGAACGAATAGACAAAAATCACTATGATACATTTCAAAGACTTACAAGAGGGATTGTACGACCCGAACATATTTAAAGCATTTTTTCTTGCTGGAGGGCCAGGGAGTGGTAAATCCTATGTTGTTAGGAGAACCACTGGCGGCCTTGGTTTGAAAGTTGTTGACTCAGACCCAACATTTACTAAAATGTTAAAAGATGCAAATCTATCTCTAAAAATGCCTGCATCAGAAAAAGAGCCAAGGGATATACAACGACAAAGAGCAAAAGAACTTACAAAAAAACAACAACAAAATTTTATTATGGGCAGACTAGGACTTATCATAGATGGAACAGGTAAAGATTATGAGAAGATTACATATCAAGCAAGAGAATTAGAACAATTAGGATATGATACTTATATGATATTTGTCAATACATCTCTTGACGTTGCACTAGAGAGAAATGCAAAAAGAGATCGTAGTGTGCCAGAATCTATGGTAATCAAATTGTGGAATCAAGTACAATCAAATATAGGTAAATTTAATCTTTTCTTTAAACAAGGGTTTATTATTGTAGACAACAATGATGCAAAACAAGATATACTAGATTTAGTCTACAAAAGAGTTAAACAATTATTAAGAGTTCCAATTAGAAACACTAGAGCAAAAGAGTGGATGAGAATGGAGTTATTAAAAAAACAACAAAGGTAATTATGTTAAGAGTGATATGTGTGCGAACTGGCGATAAGTTTGACAGTTGGTATGAAGATAATTTAAAATATATGGTGGACAAATATTCTGGTTTGGAATATGATGAATTTGTCTGTATTCGTGATGATGTCTATGAAGATGATTATGGAACATTTAATAATCTTTTAATGTTTGAGAGATTTAAAGATGGTCAAAATATTTTCTTTGATTTAGATGTAGTCATTAAGGGAGATTGTAATAGATTTCTTACAGAAGAGCTTCATGTTTGTGATAGCAGACGATGGCAAAATGATGAATACTACAAATACAATAAACTTGCTTCAGATATAGTATCATGGTCTGGTGATTACTCAAAAATACATAGAAAAATATATGAGAATTTAGACTATAATTATGTCAAATATCATAACGGTATTGACAAATATTTGTATGATGAATGGAATCCAAAAAGATATGTAAATGGATTTTCTTCAATACAATCAATGAATTACGACTTTGAGAACTCAGCTGTCGTATTTTTTAACGGACATTACAAAACCATGCGACTTAAAGGATGGTGGAACAATTACACTTTAGACCCCTAAAATTAGGGGGTATAATCATACACGAGAGGTTATTTCTACCCACCTAGCGGTCTGCTCAGAGCATCATTTTTACCTTGACAATACCATATTTTTTATGTTAAGTTTAATTATAACAATGAAGAGAAGTAAAATATGGAAAGTAAAACTACAATGGATGCATTGATGCATAATTATGAACAAATGCAAAAAGATAAAGTTACTGTTATACATTCTGCATTTGATGAGAAACCTCATACAGTTGCATTTGTTTATGTCGATAAAGAATTATCTAATGAGGAAAAGTTAGAAAAGGCTTTTACATCAACCAACACCATACAACAAGCCTGGTGGAAGAATAAAAATGTAGAATACATAGGTCCAAATGAGAGTTGCAGAAGCACCTCTATTGGAGATCAAGTCTTAATAGGCGACACTAAGTATGTTTGTGAACCTGTAGGATGGAAAAAACTGTGAACTAAATACAAGATGTTTTTAGCATTATTAACACTTTTGATTGCATTATTAATAAGTGGTGTGGCCGCTTATTATTCTATTATAGGACTAATCGCAATTTTCTCTGCGGCCATAGTTCCTATCGCCATAATGGGTTGTGTACTAGAAGTAGGAAAATTAGTATCTGCAGCTTGGTTATATCACAATTGGGATAGTAAATATGTTCCAAGAATTCTTAAATTATATCTAACATTTGCTGTCGTAGTCCTCATGTTTATTACTAGCATGGGTATCTTTGGATTTCTATCAAAGGCACATATAGAACAAACGACAATTAGTTCAGACAACACTTTACAAATAACAATCCTAGAAGATGAGATATCTAGAGAGTATCTAAATATAAAGAGAGCAGAAAAAACTCTTACATTATTAGATACCGCTCTAGAAAGATATGTAGAACTTGGTGCAATATCAAAAGGTCTTAATGCACGAAAAGAACAAGAATCTGAAAGGGAGATATTAAATGCTGATATCAAAAATTCATCAAATACTATCAACGGGTTGGAAAAAGAGAAATCCAACTTGGCTATCGAACAAGTCAAACTTGAAGCAGAAGTCGGTCCAATCAAATACATCGCCGAGTTGGTCTATGGCACCAGTAATCAAGAGCTCTTGGAAAAAGCCGTACGACTGGTAATAATTATAATCGTATTTGTCTTTGACCCTCTTGCAGTTTTATTAGTAATAGCTGCAAACATTAGTTTACATAAGGCAAATATGTCTAAAAGAAATAAAATAAATAAAAGAAGAGGCAAGATAAATTCAACAACAAATGTTGAACAACACCGAGGTTACAGAAAAGTAATTGTAACAAAAGACGGAGTAAGTCAAACCCGCTATGAGTAATATAACTAGAGAAGAAACATGGAAAAAAACTGTTGCAGATATGCAAGGGGAAATTCATAACTTGCAAATGACAATAGTTAGACTACAAAAACAATTAAATGATGTGCAAAATCAACTCATGAATTTAACAAAAAACAGAGGACAGTATGATACCTATTGAACAGAATGTTTTGATTAAAACAAGAAAACTAGATAATGAAAATCATATGAAAAGTATCAATAAACATCTAGAAATTTCTACTAAAGATAATTTGCATCTTCAAATGACAGCTGCTCATTGTGACAGAACAAAATGGAATATGCACGAAATATCAGCATCATACGAACTCTTAGGAAATGCAGCCATAGACTTTGCACAAAAATTTAGTCAAGGCGATACTGATGAAGCAGGCAATCCTAGAACTATGAATTTTAAAGTTGATCAAATGTGGGGATTGATTTACAAAGAGGGTTCTCATACAGATGTTCATCATCATTGGCCATCTATTTGGAGTTTTACTTACTGTGTAAAAGCGTGTGATAGTTGTGCCCCTTTACTTTTCCCTACAACAGTAGGAAAATACAGACAATATTTTGTTGCACCAGAAGTCGGTCAAATAACTCTTTTTCCTGGTCATGTTCATCACTCTGTGCCAAAACAAAAATGTAAACACGAGCGTATTATGATAGCAGGCAATATTATTATGGATGGATGGAATGAAGGCACTAATCGTAACGGGTGATAGTTGGGCGAACAACAAATACTACGAATATGCAAACAGAATAAAAAAGTTAAACATAGAACCCTTTGATCATTGGACAGATATCTTATCAGATGAACTTGAATTAATTTTAAATAACATTGCAGTTAACGGCTCTGGTAATGAAGCAATTTTTAATCGTGGAGTCAATAAGTTAATCACACACTCAGCAGATCAAATAGGATATTTTATTGTTGTATGGAGTGCGATATCTAGAATGGATATACAAATGAATGATGATGGTAAATTCTATACTTTCAATGACCGAGAAGAAAAAGAAAAACTAGAACGACTAACTAATAAAAATTTGATAGATTATTACTCTGACAATTATATGAGTTCAAATACTTTAAAAATTAATTTAGATAAGACATTGACTTACATATACTGTATTCAAAACATTTGTGAGAATTTAAATATTCCATATCTACAAATGTTTGGAATACGACCTTTAGAGGTGAGAGATACATTATCAAATAATATTACGGCAAGTTTAGAATTAGAAGAGGCGATAATTAATCACCCAATCTATGAAAAATTAAATTCTAAAACATTTGTGGGTTGGCCAGTTTTTGAGAGATTAGGAGGTCATTGTCTATATACTTTATGTAGAGATACCATGGGCAATGAGTTTAAAATATCTACATCAAGTTCATCTGATTCTCACCCAAATGCAAAGGGGTGTGAATTCATTGCAAATAATTTATTGGAGAATTACATATGTTAGTAACATCAGGTCCTAGTTGGGCAAGTACAACATATTTAGAAAGTGGTAATTTTAAAAGAAAAAATATAAAAGTAGAACCTTTTGATCACTTTGCTGAAATTATCGCAGAAGATGTTGATCAACAGGTGCTTGATATTGCTGTGAATGGTAATGGTAATGATCAAACTTTTAATAAAACTGTAGATGCAATAAAACAATATGAACCAAACTATGTTATAATTCTTTGGGGTACCAACATAAAAGGTGATGACGAGGGGTGGATAGATGCTCACCGCAGACAAATTACTGATGATGATGGAATTTTTAGAATGTTAGATATGACAATAAATTATGCTCATGAAATACAAAAAATGTGTGATGAGCAAAATATAAGACATTTGCAAGCATTTTGTTCTTTAGAATATATTATATCACCAGTAGGAGAGAAGAGAGAAAGTATCGTAGATTTTTTGAAGAATCACACTCTTTATGATGCAATTAATAAAGACGCCTTTGTAGGTTGGCCTATATTTAAAGAACTTGGTGGATATACTATAAAAGATTTTATGAAAAATAATTTGGGTAATGATTATTGGATATCTAAAAGTCCTAAAGATAGTCACCCAAATAAACAAGCACATAGACTTATTGCATTTCATTTTACACAAAAACTAGAATATCTTTATGGAATGGAGAAACTATTTGTTTGAGAAACCACTAAAGTTCGGTAGAACTAGAAGTCATTTGACAAAAGAAGAATCAAAACTGTATTTCAAAAATAGAATAAATTTATTTGAAGATAACGGAATGTTGCATATCGTGTACTCACCTGGTGCATTTGGCCATCATGTTGGTTGGTTATTGTGGTTAGATGATTCATTCCAAAATATCTGGTTAGCAAATCAAGAATATCAAACAATTTGGAGTGACAAAGTAGGATATATTTTAGACTATGTTTATCCATTAAACAGAACTTGGCACAATTGGATTAGTTATGAAAATTCTTGGAGAATAATAGAGAAAGATATATTGAATAATACATTTAAATGTCATCATGAATTAGAGGGAATCAATGAAACATCACCAGTATTATTATTAACTTGTGATGTAGAACTTGTTTATAAATCTTATTTAAAATTTGGAATTGATTGGGTTGCAAACACAAGAGAAGATGTATTTAAAAGAATACAAGAATATAATGATTTTGCAGAAAACAATTTCATAAAAACTACAGAAAATACAACAATAGACACCACCTGTCTATATAATAGTGTGTTAAACAGAGATTGGTACGAAAAACTAACACAATTTTATATGTTAGATGACAACTACGATAAAGCTAAAATCATACACAAAAGATGGTTTAACTTACAAAAAACAGCAGAACAAGAGTTTTTAAAAGAGGTGAAAGAAACTTATGAATGAAACAGAAAAAACTGATTGGAACAAAAATGCTTTGGATTATGGTAGGAGAACAAAAGTTATGGATGAGATAGAGAATTATTGGAGAAATAATTGGAGGCCCAATTATGAAAAATACACATACTCTGGTTATGAATTACTCAGAAGAGTTGATAAAGATGCAAATATATTAGACATTGGTTGTGGTTACAATCTATTAAAGAGATATTTTCCTAATCTGTATGGAATAGACCCATACAATAGTTATGCAGATGAAGAAGTATCGTGGTTAGATTATGTGCAACACAAAGACTTTGAACATTATTTGATACTAGGAAGTATCAATCACGGACATTTATCAGATATCATACCACAAATAGAAAAACTTGCAGATATGACAAAATCTGGTGACACAGTTTATTGGAGGCAAAACCCAGGCCTATCAGATCATAAATGGGAAGGTGTAGAAGTTTTAAGATTTTTTGAGTGGAGTGAAGATATAAACAAAGACTTCTGTGATAAATATAATTTTGAACTACAATGTTTTAAACAAGATACAGGTGATAGATACTATGCAGAGTGGAGAAAAAATTGAGAAATGGATAAAGGAAACTTTATCTAGACCTCACGAAACATTTAATAACTTACCTGCTTGTCCTTTTGCAAAAAAGGCTTGGTTGGAAAATAAAGTTGAAATACATGAAGATAGAAATCTTTATGAAATAGATTTCAAGAGATTACTAACTGGTGAACTTGATGTGATAATGTTTCTTCTAGAACCAACGATAGATGTTGATGAATTTGATAGACAAGTAAATTTAACTAAAGCTGTAGTCAAAGACAAGTATATTGTATTAGATGACCACCCACAACACGAAGAAAAGGTATCTGGGTTTAAATTAAATTTAAAAGACTATGCAGCCATCTTTGTACAATCAAGAGAAAAATTAGAGAAAGCAAGAGCATCTTTAGTAATTCAAGGATATTATAAAAACTTTACAGAGGATTATCTATTAGATGTATGGAGTAACTAATGAAACATTGTAGGGTAGATTTATGGAAAACAAATTATAAATTACTTGACAATACATTAGAACTACATTATAATATGAAAAAACCTAGACCTATTCTAGGACAATGTGTAAGAATATACAAAGAGTATTGTGATTACAAAAAGTTTGAAAGTTGTATACCAATATTCATAGAAGAGTTTGAAGATGAAAGAAATGATGTAATATGTTATTATGATAAAGGCGAGATCGTTGCTTGGAGTTTGATATATCACAAAAAATTTGGACACTTAGAAGCCACACAATTTGCTTGGGATTACAAAAATCCAAAACTACGATTAGGAATAAAAAGTTTATATCATGAATGTGCCTACTACAAAAAATTAGGACATAGATATTATTATCTCGGTGATGCTTACTACCAATATAAAAAAGAAATACAAGGATTTGAAATACTAGGAAAATTATAATGGATGTTTATACAATTTATGCAGACCCCATAGAGGGCACAAACCCCTATGAATTTATTGAAAAGATGAATGTATTTTTAGATAAATTAGTTGAAATGGATAAAATGGTTAGTTCTCGTATTCTACGTTCTAAACTAGGATTTAGAAGTATGGACTTACCAGAGTTTAGAATTGACATGGAATTTAAAAATTTACAACAATTAGATGATGCAATGACGGGTATCATTCGTAATGAAAAATCTATAGATAAAGACCATGTGGCTTTTAATCAATTAGTTGACGTTGAAACCATACAACATTTTCTCTACAGAGATTGGCCTGATGAGTTATAAAATTAGGAATAAATACGATACATTAGACACAGTTATGTTAGGTGACACTTATCATTCTCAATATTTTGACACAATCAAAAATGATAAGATCAAATCAGCACTCAAGAGAATTGCAGATGAAACACAAGAAGATTTAGAAAACTTCCAAAATGTGTTAAAAAACTTTGGGTGTAGAGTTATCAGACCTGAGTTGGATAAAAATGACAGAATTGAAAATGTAGGAATGAAAGGTATACCTCGCCCACCCCTACAACCTAGAGATGCACAGTTTGTCATGGGCAATCATTTGTTTGTTACAGGTGTTGGTGATCATTTAGATCATCCTAGTATCATAGAGAGATTATTAGATTATGATGATAGTGTTGTTGAGATTATGAATGATAGAAGCCCATACTTAGATGCACCCAATTGGACAATCAATAACAATGACTTATGGGTTAATAATTGTGAGGAACATAGATTTAGAGATAAAGAAACTGGTGAAACTCTACATAGATTTGATATTTACGATAAGACTCAATATGAAAGTGTGTTACATAGGACAATAGAGGCATCAGAAGATGCATTAATCAAAATTAAAACACTATATCCAAATTTAAATATTAATGTATTACAACATGAGGGTCATTCAGATGGGTGTTTTGCTATACTCAAAGATGGTGCAATTATAACAAGAGTTGAAATACAAAACTACAAAAAGAATTTTCCTAATTATGACATATGTACGGTGCAAGATGATCAAACAGATTTTAGAAGAGAATTGAGTTTTTGGAAAGTTACAAAACATAAAGCATTGACAAGTTTTTGGCTACCTGGTGAAGAGGACAATCACGAATTCCAAGAGTTTGTAGAAACTTGGTTAGAAGATTGGGTAGGATTTGTAGAAGAGTCTATATTTGATGTAAATGTTTTGGTATTAGATGAACATAATGTTTGTGTGAGCAACCCTAATAATTCTGTTATAAATAGTTTTTTTAAAAAACATAATATAGAACCAATATATGTTCCTTGGCGACATAGATTCTTTTGGGATGGCGGTTTACATTGCATAACACTTGATTTGAGGAGATCGTGAGTTGAAATCTAATTATAATATTCATAATAAGTATGACAAATTAAAAACTGTTATGTTAGGTGATACATATTACCCAGAGTTCTTTGACACTATCAAGAACGATAAAATCAAATCTGCACTTCAAAGAATAGCTCACGAAACACAAGAAGAACTAGAATATTATCAAAAAGTTTTAAAAGACTTTGGTTGTGATGTTTTACGACCTGAATTAGATAGAAACGATAAAATAACAAACTATGTTGGGAAGGCTGGAGAGGCAAAACAAATAGTAAGACCTCCATTACAACCTAGAGATGCACAACTAGTAATTAAAAATCATTGTTTTATCACTGGTACATATGGAAAGATTGATAACCCTGCAATAAGAAACGAATTACAATTTTATGATAATGAACATTTAGTGGATATTATACCTTATGGAGATTTGACAGCACTTGATGCTCCTTGTTTTACTTTAAACAATAATGATTTATGGATAAATGATGAATATGGTCATTTTGAAGTCAGAGTAGACAAGTCAGTAAAAGGATTTCAATTAAATATTTTAAAAGAATATTATCCTAATCTAAACATTCATCTTTTAGACCATGAAGGTCATTCAGATGGGTGTTTTGCAATATTAAAAGAAGGTGTTATTCTCACACTAAATGAGATACAAGATTATGAGAGAAATCACCCTGGTTGGGATATTTGTACAATTTTTGATGATCAAACAGATATTGCAAGAGAGATGAAAAAATGGGGCCAATTAAAAAGAAATCAAAATAGTGGTTTCTGGGTACCAGGTGAAGATGATAATAAAGAATTTCAACACTATGTAGAAACATGGTTGAAAGATTGGGTTGGCTGGGTTGAAGAATCCGTGTTTGATGTTAATGTTTTAGTATTAGATGAACATAATGTCTGTGTTTCAAATCCAAACAATCCATTAGTAAATGCTTTTTTTAAGAAGCATAAAATAGATGCAGTTCACATTCCTTGGCGACATAGGTTTTTTTGGGATGGTGGATTGCATTGTATAACACTAGATTTAGAAAGGGAATCTTATGGGTATTAGTGTATTATTAGTATATGGTCTATTTGCATTTGCATTGACCTACTGGTATTCAAAAGGATATGATGATAACAAGACAAGTTTTCTTGTTGCTCGTAGAGAATTGAATACTTTTCAAGGAAGTTTGAGTGTTGCAGCCGCATGGTTATGGGCACCAGGTCTGTTTATATCTGCTCAACAAGCATATGTAAATGGATTAGTAGGACTATTCTGGTTTTGTTTAGGAAATTTTTTGACATTAGGGGCTTTCGCCTACTTTGCAAGAAAGATTCGTAATTTAAAAGAAGATGGTTTTACATTTTCAGGCTATCTCCAAGAGAAGTTTGGAACAAGAGTACAAAAATTGTTTGTGGTAGAGATGGTCATTCTGGCTATTTGTGCATTTGCAATTAATTTACTTGCAGGTTCTAAAACTGTAGAAGCCCTTACAGGTATGAATTATAATTTAGTTACTGCGATTATGGTTGGAGTTGCATTATTGTATTCTTATCGCTCAGGTTTAAAAGCAACAGTTATTACTGAGATGATTAAAATTATTGTGGTATGGACAGGTGTTCTAGTCTTAGTGCCTTGGGTAATTTACAATGCAGGCGGTTGGGAAACTGTCGTTGCTGGACTCGGTGGTAAAACTGGTGAAGGTGCATCTATCTTTGGAACAAGTTTTTCATGGGGAATTTTTGCAGGCTTCGGGGCTGCGGCGTTTCTTGGTCACATGGGTGGACCTTGGGGTGATAACTCATTTTATCAAAGAGCGTTTGCAATCAAAAAAGATTCAATCATTCCTAGTTTTGTATTGGCATCATTCATCTTTATCGTGATACCGATCTCTATGGGATTGTTAGGATTTGTTGCGGCTGGAAGCGGTATGCAGATAACGAATGTCGGAGTGACAAATGCGTTAGTCATTCAAGAGTTTTTGCCCTCAATAGCAAGCATATTATTTATGTTTTTAGTGTTCTCTGGTTTGGTGTCAATCCTTGATTCTCAGTTCTCAAGTGTTGCAAATATGTCAGGCCATGACATTTATTTGAGTAAAAAGAAATATTTCTTCTTTGGAGAAGAAAAAACAACAACTGACGAACTCAAATCTCCATCAATTAGAGATATTGATTTCGCTAGATATGGAATGATTGCACTTGCGATTATAGGATTAATCGTTGCAAATATTCCAGGTATGCAATTAATGTATCTCTTTCTGTTCTTTGCAGTTTTAAGAGCATCTGTCTGGTTACCAAGTATGATATGTTTACTTAAACCAGATTGGATTACTGAAAGAGGTATGTTTTGGGGTATTCTAATTTGTGCAACAATCGGTGAAATACTGTTTGTGTCTGGTAAATTAGGATATACCGATACTGCTTTTATTGGAACACTAATTGCAGTATTTGGGTCGCCACTTCTTGCTCTGTATATTTCTTCAGAGGAGAGATCAGACCCTTCATTAACAGAATTGGATAAGTACAGCCCTGATACTCATGGCCTCTTCCACAAAAAATAATCTGTTAATACTCACTGGTCCACAAGGAAGTGGCAATCATATGTGGAGTAAAATATTCTCCACATATGACCATGTACACGGGTGGAAAATGAAAGACTATTGGGAAGGGCATCATAAAGAACCCTTTTCTCATTGGTGGGATAATCCAAAAAAGATTCACGACACAGGTCATGAATACAATTTCACAAGTATCTCTTGTCCATATTATAGAGATAGAGAACCACAAATTCCAAAATACAAAGAATTCATCTTTCGTGCAGATAAGATATATAATGTCAAAATTGCAGTTATTGGCAGAGATAACACAATTTTAAAAGAACAACAAGAGAGAGTTAGAGGAGAGCATACATTTCCTACGGCTGAGAAAGAGTTACAATACATATTTGATTGGATAGGATTGATGAATGTACATTTCCTATCAACAGAATTATTCTTTCTATATGGAAAGAACTATCTACATTATATTTCAGATATACTCAAGTTTCCTATAGATGTGACAAAAGTACAAAGTATGTCTGACACAAATACTAAATACATAAGAACAGGTTTACAAGAACAACCTTTAGATAAAGACGTTAAAAGAGTGTCATTAAGGGAAAGTTAGGAATATTCATGGGTCAGGTAATAAATAACGTACATAATTATTATACAGCATATGAGGTCGAACAAACAATAGGTAGTGATCAAGGACCGTACTCTTGGTATCTATATAAGCAAGATTATCGTAATCCTTTTCCATTTATATCAGAATCAAAAGAATTAGCACATCTTGTCAAATATCGTTTTGCAAATACAGAGGGTTTGTCAGATGAAGATTTTTGGAAATATAAATGGCGTGAGGCAATCGCAAGACGAGCTGGAGCAAACACAACAATTTTAGGTGAAAGTGTTGACAATTTATCAAGATTAGAAAGATTTAAAAATCCATCTCTTGATACAGCAGGTGACAACTGGGCTGATGGAGTCAATTATTCAGATTACTTTAATGGTATTCGCCATCAACCTAGAACAAACACTATTTTTAAAAGTCTTGCAAAAGATTTAATAGAATTTCCATTTGTAAAACTTAACGGCAGTAGACCTGCAAATACCGATAGAATATGGATGGCTCAATACGATCTTCCATCATTTAATCATTTGTGTTTTGTCTATGACTCTCAAGCAGTAAAACAATATTATGGAAATATTTTAAATAGAGATTTTACAAACTGTCTAACGAGAATAGAATTATGCATGGATGATGCAGGCAGTTATTTAAATGCATCTGATGATGGCGGTTCAGGCACACTTGTTAAATTTTGTTTTATGTTCACAACACACACAAATTTTGACCCACAGAGCTTACAAGAAGTCGATACCAATCGTCAAAATCAATCTTATGAGATGTATTCAATAAATGGAACAAAGTTCGGTACAAATATTCAAACAACGGCACAACAAGGCGATGGATATTTTTATAGAGTTGAGGGACCAGAAAAATGGGAACTCGCTCCACTTGCACAGAAGAGAATTAGTTTTATCGTAAATTATCTCGACCCATCATATGCAAACAAAC
>Ga0114932_10002434_pt1 | contig 19576 bp, 20 predicted proteins | sample 2SBtaG_2_FD_87286 | JGI IMG/M metagenome (GOLD analysis project Ga0114932, IMG submission 87286) | Deep subsurface microbial communities from Kolumbo volcano to uncover new lineages of life (NeLLi) - 2SBTROV12_ACTIVE470 metaG | ecosystem: Environmental > Aquatic > Marine > Volcanic ... | reverse complement strand
GCGGTGAGGCCATGATATGGTTAAGTCACTCTTTAATTTTACCTTATCTGGGGGTTTTGAATGTTTTTGCCGGTCACCGCATTTTTTGCAATAGGAACAGGAATTGAGCTTTACGGACTGAAATGGACCAGTGAATCTATCAGTATCATTAATACCATTTCATGGGTTATGTTTTCATTTCTAGTGGGCATTGTTGTGAGTCGGAGTTACGGCAACGAATGTTTTGAACGAATCCAACGCTCTCTCAAATCGCGCGAAGCTCCCGCTGATGATGTTTTGAACGGAGCCGTGATGAGCCTTTGCAGTATGTTGCTAATAACACCCGGTGTGGTGACAGACACGATAGGATTATTGATCATGATTCCCGCGACTCGTGGATTGTTCAAAAATATGGCTTTGAACTTCACGCGCAAGAGAATTCAGGCGGGACAACAATATTTTTTCTTCCAAGATTAATATGGGACCAGCGTGACGCTGGACTCTAAAGGTCGAAGCCCATATTGCATAGAAACATCAGCAAGACTTTTACTATAAGGCTCACTGAAATTATTTTCCCGGTATGTTCACGCGCTCAAATTATTTTGGCGGCGCAACGGGATATGGCCAGTTGCCCCCACGGCTTGTGGTATGAAATCGCTATTTTTTCCTCCAAGAAATCTCAGAGATGAATTGCTGGATCTGGATGAAGCTCCTTACGAGGAGGTTCGCGATAGCCTGAGCGATGTTGCTACAGTGAACCGCTGTTTAAGTGGTTATCGGGTTCTTCTTCATCATGCTGAAAAATTCCTAAAAGAGCATAAAACAGACCGACCTTTCACCGTGCTGGATGCGGCGACGGGATCGGCCGATCAACCCGTGGCCCTTGCCAAACTTGCTCGCAAGATGGGTGTTCCCATTCAAATCACGGCGGTTGACATCAATGCAAAGATGCTGAAAATGGCGAAAGATGAAATCCGCGAATATCCTGAAATTCGTCTGGTGCAATGTGATGTCTTGGCATTGCCTTTTAAGGACGAAGGATTCGATTTAACGGTCAATAACCTTTCGTTACATCACTTCAGTTGGGACAACTCGGTCGCAATTATAAAAGCCATTTATAAATCCGCTCGATTGGGATTTTTGATCAACGATTTGCATCGCAGCCGAATTGCGCATGCTGTCATATTTCTATTAACGCGAATTTTTACACGCAACCGCCTCACCCGTTATGACGCTCCGGTTTCCGTAATGAATGCGTTTACCCCTTCTGAATTTCGCGAACTTGCCAGACAGGCAAAAATCGAATCCTTTGAGATACATCGTCACTTTCCCTACCGTATTGCATTTTTAGGCCAGAAAAAATGATGGACAAGGCAGATGTCATTGTCATCGGGGGTGGACCGGCTGGGTGCACGGCTGCAATCGGGCTCAATCGGCTCGGCCATCGTGTGGTGCTTTGCGATCAGGCGAAGTTTCCAAGGGATAAAGTTTGTGGAGAATTTATCAGTCCGGCAGCGGACCCCATTTTGAGCCGGTTGGGGGTTTTGGATGGCATCGAAGCGTTGTCTCCCAAAAGATTGAAGGGCGTTGCGATCTCTTCCTATGAAGGTGAAGAGTTTGCAATCGATTACCCAAAGCAGCCAGGAATGGCTGAACGCCCAACCAGTTTGTCTGTTCCCAGGTATGAACTGGACGCTCTTCTTATTGAACAGGTGAAACGCATGGGGGTAGAGGTTCGGGAGCAAAACAAGGTCACAGAATTTTTATTTGAAGACGATTGTGTTATCGGTGTTCGGGGTTGGGATGAGAACAAAACTTCTTTTTCCATTCACGCCCCTTTGGTGATTGATGCAGGTGGAAGAAATTCCCTGTCGTTAAAAAAGTTAAATTTAAAAGAGGAGCGTGTTGGGAATGTCAAGATCGCTTTGGCAGCACATTGGCAGGGCGCACAGATTGCCGATGATTATTGTTATATGCATGTTTCTGATCCTGGTTATACAGGTATTTCAAGTGTGGGGCGAGACCATGCCAATGTAGTGTTGGTTGTTGATCAGATATCAATGAATGGAGGAAGGCCGGATGGGTTTTACCTGGATGCCGTAATGAAAAACCGGCAGCGGCGACAAATATTGCAAAATGCGGAATGCATTGAACCGGTGCGCGCTGTTGAGTCGCTGGCATTTTCCGTCAAACCGGTTTCCTGTGGCGGTTTGATGCTCGTGGGCGATGCGATGGGTTTCATCGACCCTTTTACTGGTGAAGGAATTTACCTTTCTTTGCGAAGTTCTGAAATTGCAGTTGAAGTGGCTGCCGAGGCTTTTAGGGAATCCAATTTTTCAAAAGAGGCTCTCAAGGTTTATGAGGTAAAACGAAAACGGGAATTTGAAAAAAAGTTTTTATTGAGTCGGATTTTACAAAAGCTTATTTACAATCCATTTTTGTGTGACCAGGTGGTTAGGGCTTTGCGGAGGGATCGTAATCTGGCAGAAACTTTGGTGGGGGTCATTGGAGATCTAACGCCAGCGGAGAGGGTGGTGTCGTTTAAGTTTTTATCGCAAATGGTGGGGACTTATTTTAAAGGCGCTACAGCAAATTGATTTGTGGAGGTGAGCGGTTTAACTTCCTTTAAGAATTGCTTGAGCAGCTTCGAGCCCTTCTTTTGTGTTTTCGATCAGAATTTCCAGTTCATCAAAATCCAAATCTAGCTTATCCAGCACACCGTATTCCAAGGGTGCTGCATCTTCCGGCACGATTCCATTTCCGAAGCCGTTCTGGTTTGCGAGTAAATTGGCGGTGGTCAAAAGATGGGCGATATGTTTTACATTCCCATCAGAACCGGTGTCATCGTGGTGTGTTCCAATTGCCTGCACCATGTCGGGGGAAACGGGCCACCATTTTTCAATGAACCTTTTTCCCAGCTCGGCATGGGTAATTCCAAAGGTTTCTTCTTCGTGTTCAGCCAAAGTGCGGTCTGTCGATTTGATGCTCTCGAGTAGCTCGGTATATTCATCGGGAATAAGGTGGTCAAAAACCAGGATGCCTACGTCGTGCATCAAGCCACACATATAGGCGAACTCAATTTCTTCCGGACTGATTTTTACAATGTATGCTAAGGATCGCGTGAGATATGCGACCCCCAGTGAATGAGTCCAGAAGTTGAACTGGTTAAACCCTTTTGGTTTTTTGAATACTCCGGGAAGCGAAACGGTGTAAGCGAGGTCGAGAACCATTTTAATGCCCAGTCTCATTACAGAGTCCTCAACATCAACGGATTTTTCCCTTCCGCCTCCGAAGAGCACGCTGTTGGAAAGTTGAATCAAGCGTCCGGATAAAACAGGTTCGGTTTCAATGATTGCAGAAATCTCCAGAATATCGCAATCGGGGTCATTGACACGTTTTTCCAGGTTGAGAAGTACTTCAGGGATGGGGGGTAGATCCCCCTTATTTTCTATAAGGGAGATCAGTTCGTCTCGCATATGTTTCCAGTTGTAGAGTTAATGGGCGCTTGATTGGTATTCGCTTAGGATTTTTTCCATTCGGTCTTTGAGACTTAATTTTTGCTTCTGTTGCTTTTTCTTTTCCATCTCCTGTTCAGGAGTAATGATTTTCATTTTATTGAACGCTTCCACTTTTTGTTTAAGTGTGGTGTGTTCCTGGTAGAGTCCACGAAATTCTTTGTTTTCTTTTTGGACTTTTTCGAGCAAATCAGGATTGATATCCATTTTATTGTCTCCTTATTAAGATCCTACCGCAGTATAATTTAATTCTGCTTCTGAGGGTCGGACGTAATTAATTGTTAAGCAATCCAGGTCGTAATGCAGATTTTTTTCTAAGTCTCGCAAAGCGATTAAACCTGCGCTGGCAGCGACCGTGAGTTTCTTCATTGGTACCTTGTCTACAAAATTTTTCTTAAGACAGGATGAAAATAGTTCTCTGTAAACCTCTAAGCCATTTCCAACGAATGCAGTGGGTTGCTTGATTTGATCGCATAAATTCCTTGGTGCGATGGCTTGATCGGAAGTCTCTCTTGCACATGGACCGTTTTTAGTATTGAACAAAGCGGTATAGACCTCTTTTTTTCTAGCATCTAATACCGGGCATATGGCGTAAGGTCCGGGTTGTACTGTTTCTGCATAGGCATCCAGAGTATTTACGGATGCAAAAGGTTTCTCTGTCGCAAGGATAAAGCCTTTTAGTAAACTCATTCCTACCCTAAGCCCAGTAAAAGACCCAGGGCCTGTTGTAATCACAAATCCATATATTTCGTTTAATTTCGTCTTAGATCGATGGAGTACTGAATCCACCTCTGTCAATAGTTTGTCTGAATAAGCCGGAGAGCTATCCAGCAACGACTCAAAAACCACGTGGCCATTTTCCAAGAGAGCAACACTTCCTGAAGGTGAGGATGTGTCTATTCCCAATATTTTCATTATTTCTCAATGGAGAATGGTGGATGGGGCGGAACAAAGAACTTAGTAGAAGTGCTCCACAAAATGTATTGTAAACATAGGGGATGGAATGGGGAAAGTCAATGAAAAATCAGCACTTTTAATGGTTTGGCGGGGTTTAAAATAAGTCTTTAAAGTCAAGGGTTTGGGAGGCATAGTTGGTGATAAGAAGGGGCTGTTTTAGCTAACTTTTTGAAAATAAAAACGTTGGTTTTTTTTAATTTGTTAAACGTTTTAAAAGAAAAGTTGGATGAATATTAAGACTATTGCTGTAACTTTAAGTTTAACTATTGAAAAAATTAGACTTATTTGCTTGACAAAATAAAAAATTAAACTTAAGGTTAATTTGTTTTGCAGGGTAAATCTTGTTTTTAAGTGTGACTATTACCTTCAAAAACAAGGTATTGAGAACATTATTGGGAGGCAAGGCGCGTTATGTTCTACGAGGTGAGGATTTTCGACGCCAAAGGTGAGCTCAAGAAAGTTTTATCCCCAAAAAAACTGAGCAACCGGTTTTGGAAAGATGGGGAACAAAAGTTGATAGATTTTACGGATAAAGAGAGCAGTAGTACAAATGCCAGCAATAAGATTTATAAAAATGACGAGTTTCAATTAGAAGATAGTTGATAGCTTGGTAGTTAGATAACTTACTGATTAAAAAAAGGCACAGCGATAGGTTCGCTGGGCCTTTTTTATTTTGTGGACCGGAAATTATTATTAACTCTACCCATCTATGAAATAATCTCCTATAATCCGAGGCTTTTACTTGTCTGTGGGTTTTGAAGTTTAAGCAACTAAATTAAGGGTTTATGTATATAACATCTTCGGACCAATTAAAGGATTTTTGTGAGAGCCTGCGATCCTCTGATGTTCTGGCTGTTGACACAGAATTCGTTCGTGAAAGAACCTATTTCCATCGTATTGGACTCATTCAGGTAGCGGGAAAAGAAAGCTGTGCGGCGATAGACCCAATTCTTCTGGATGATTTAACTCCATTACTGGAAATTTTAAAAGATCCTCAAAAAATAAAAGTGTTTCATGCTGCTCGTCAGGATCTGGAGATTCTGGTGCGTCTATGTGGGCAGGTAATTCCACCCGTTTTTGATACCCAAGTTGCAGCGGCTCTTGTAGGTTGGGGGTCGCAAATTTCTTTTGCAAAGTTAATACAGAAAGCTTTGAACAAGCGAATTCACAAGTCTGAAACTTATACCGATTGGTGCAGGCGTCCTTTAAGTGAGAATCAGATACAATACGCCATTGATGATGTGCGCTATCTCATGCCAGCTTATGAAAAGCTCCTCGATAAACTGACACAGTTGAAAAGGACTGGCTGGGTGGCTGGGGAAGTGAAAAACTGGGAAGATCCCGCCACATTCGCTTTGCCTGATCCCCAAACACGATTTTTGAAAATAAAAAGTTTAAGAAGTTTGAAGCCACGCAACCTGGCCGTTTTAAGGGAACTGGCTGCATGGAGGGAAAATGTTGCGGTTAGCAGAGACTGCCTGGCAAAGTCCATTGTGCGCGACGAGACATTGCTGGAAATCGCTAGAAAAATGCCAACTGACGCTAAAGATCTTTCATCCCTTAGAGGATTTCATCATAAAGAGGTTGGCAAAAGTGGGGAGGCTATCATAAAGGCCGTCAAACTGGGACAAGACGTACCTGAAGGTGATTTGCCAGTACTGCCTGAGTCTGATGGCTACTCTACCACCCGTGGAATCGAAGAGTTGCTGTCGGCTTTTGTCCAAATTCGCTCAGAAGAATTGAAGATTGAACCCAGTGTCCTGGCTGATCGCAAACGGATTCATAGTTTCGCGACTCATTTTGAACAAAAGCTGGATATGGATGAGCATTTTCTTCTGCAGGGTTGGAGAAGAGAATGTATAGGTGAACCCATGTTAAGGTTGCTGAATGGTGAGGTAGGGTTAAAGATCAATCCCTCAGGCCAAGTCACGTTAATTCCCATCGAATAAAAATCAGGTTTTAAGTGTGAGAGACCAGCTTTTAAATTCAGGCGACTGCCTGAGTTTATCCAGGTCCGGGTCTGTCTCAATCTGTTTGAACTTGTCAAAGCCGAATTGAATCGCTTCTTTTAATTTTTGCAAGCTGACTTCAGGTTGTCCAATTAAAGAATAATAGCAGGCATAGTTATAATGGATGTGAGGATTTTTCGAATCTAACCCCATCCCCATCTGTAGAGTTTCCAGGGCTTCGTCGAAATTTGAGTTTTTCATATAAGCCGTGCTCAGGTTTATTGTGGCCTCTTTGAAACTTTTATTGTGGTGAAGTGCTTTTTTATAATTGATAATTGCCTCTTCAAACCTCCCTTCTTTAAAATTCTTGTTACCTTCGTTGTAGTGAAAGATACCCATCCTTTTTTCTTTTTCTTCCTGCGAGATTTTTTGTCCGTTACTACCTTCTTTGTGGCTGCCCTCGCTGTGGCTGCCTTCAGATGTTTTTAGGCTCCCTTTGGATTTTGACGATGTTCCCAGTTTTAGTGACGAAGTGTCTGTAATTAAAAATACAATTAAAGCAACAAGGCCCAGGTGTGGAAAGAATTTTAAAAATTTCATTTTCATATTTATACAATCCAGCGTTTTAATTCGCTGATTGAGTTTAGAGCGTTAACGCCGTCAATAGCAGCGCCTTGGGAACATAAATTGTATATTCGAGTTTCTTTGTTTTGAATTGCCAGTTGTTCTATATTGCGCAAATAGCTGTACATCACTTGGTTGGTCAATAAATCAAATCCATACGTATTTTTAATATTAATTGGTTTTTTTTCGTTGAATTTAATTTGATGAAGTTTTTCAATTTGCATGGATCCAGATATTTTAGAAAAGAGTAGCTGATTGAACCGGCTATGTTTTGAGTAATAACGATTGTCAGTCAATGCGCAATCCTGTCCGACAAGAAAAACAGGGTTGCAACCGAATTGGATCAAAGCATCTAGGCCGAGGCAGGATACCGATCCGCCGGCTTGTGTGACCCCTTTTTGTTCTATTTCCTTGTGGGGGGAAAGAATATGACCTTCTTTGTAGACCACAAAACATTCGCCAGGAAAATTGCTTAAGACAGAGTGATTTGCCGTGGCTGTGAAAATTAGTTTAGTCGAACCGCTTTTATATTCTGCGAAATAGAGAGCGCTCTCAGATTGAGGGTCGAGGGAAAACACATATTCAGGGTGTATTCCGTTTTGCAGGAGAATTGGAAATGCTGTGTCGACACAGGTTATAAGGAAATCATCCTGTATGTGTTTTAGGTAAGGCAATGCGGTGTCCAGAGAAGGACCTGCGCTTACCAAAATTCCGGGTCGACCTGAATGAATATTTTTCAGAGAATTGATCCCTGGAGATTTTTTAATTTTTTCTTCGTTGAATTTGTAATTGACTTGTTCCTGGTCACGAAAAACAGCAGGAAATCTGCGCTCCATTAATAAGATTTCTAAAGCATTTTTTAATGCTGGAAATTTCTGTGGAAAGCATTTGAATGAAGGTGCATGAAAGAGAATCTCTAGCTTGTCAGGGGCCGATTCTGAGATGCGTTCCATCTCTCGGGAAATTTCATTGGATACTTGAGCTTCTTCGTTCCCAAAAATAATTTTAAAACGGTTGCTTTGAAGAATCTCAGTCTGATCTTTTAATTTTATTGCTGTGGTAAGAATATCTTTATTGAGTTCAATGACCAGCAGAAATCCAGTGGTGCCGACTTTTTCGAGCAAGGGGCCAACGTGATAGCCCAGGCCAAATCCATACAAACATACTCGACTGCCGGGTTGGATGTTTTTGGAAAACTCCTGGCCTTCTTTTTCTGGATCGTATTTGCTATGCAATAAAATATTTTCGTATTGGGCAGTGGGCAGCCCTGAATTGGCATTCAAAACGGTGATATTTTCCGGCAGCCCGTCATGAAGGTTTAAAGGCTCGGAAATATGATTCTTTAGCAGCGCCAGATTTGTTTGAAAGAGATGATTGTCCAACGAGGGGTCTCCAGATTGCATCTTTATAATCATATCACCAAATTCATCTTATTTTCTGATAATATAAATGGCTTATCACAACGATATTCATAGAAATCTTTTGTAAATTTTGGGATGACATTTATGAAAAGTATTAAACGAGTTTCATTAGCCTTAATCCTATTTTTCATGTTTTCAGCTTTTTACTTCGTAACTATGGCGCAAGCAGCGATGAGCGGAAATTGTGCTGAAATTGTAAAAGATATGAGGGTACCCGTGACTAAAGCCATGGCCGTTCAAAATGGTATGCATAAGACTCTCAAAAGCGACCAGCTCATTGACAGGTATAATCGTCACGTCAATATCCTTGTGGGTAATCTTGATCGAGAAGTTAGCAGGATGGAAAGATTGCTAGGTAAGGCAGAAAAAGGAGGATGTGATCAATTGGTAAAAAAGATGCGGGATCGTATAGTGAGTGCTAAGAATATTTACCATGCAATGATGAAGTCTATTCTATTGCCAACCGCAAAAGAATCTCTTGCTCAACAAAACGATAAACTTAAGTCCGAATTAGATCACCTTATGGAAATCCATTAGGAGCTATCCTCCACTTGAGTGCTCCCCCTTTGGAGCACGAAGGCCAGGGAAATGTAAAACGAGCGTCAGGCTGGTTAGGACTTTTATGCCCACATCCGCAGACAATAAACCACAAATTCGTGTGCTTTCCGATGATCTTGCCAACCAGATAGCGGCTGGGGAGGTAGTTGAAAGACCGGCCTCTGTGGTTAAAGAGTTGGTGGAAAATTCCATAGATGCAGGTGCCACCCTCATTCGTCTTGATATTGAGGGAGGCGGGAAAAAGAAAATCCGTATCATGGATAATGGCATGGGAATGCTTCCTGAAGAATGCAGGATCGCTTTTTCCCGTCATGCCACCAGCAAAATTTCTGAATTCAGCGATCTGGAAACCATTCAGTCTTTGGGATTTCGGGGTGAGGCCTTGCCCAGTATTGCATCTGTAGCGAAAGTCCGCTGCACCAGTGCCCGCAGTGAAAACCAGGGAGGGAAACTGATTGTAGTAGAGGGTGGAGCCCTTATAGAAGAAAAAGATTTTGCCTGCCCTCAAGGAACAACAATAGAAGTCGACCAATTATTTTATGTTACCCCCGCACGTAGTAAATTCCTGAAAGGCGATTCCACAGAGTTCTCTCATATAACACAAGTGGTGACGCAGCAGGCACTGGCTTATCCATCCATTCAATTTCAGCTGACTCATAATGGTCGTGAGGTTATCCAGACTCTACCCACCGATCAGATCCATTACCGCATAGCAGAGCTTTTTGGTACCGACCTTGCCAAGTCGCTGGTCCAGGTTAAATCCAATTCCGGGGATTATCGGCTGGAAGGCTATGTTTCTAACCCGGTCTATACCCGGTCGAATCGATCGGCGCAATATTGTTTTATCAACGGACGTTTCGTTCGCGATAAAGTGATACTTCACGCCACTCAGCAGGGGTACAGTCATTTACTGCCAAAAGGTCAGCACCCGGCATTGTTTTTATATTTGACCATGGATCCTAAATTAATGGATGTGAATGTTCACCCATCTAAAGCGGAAGTGCGCTTCGCATTTCAGCAGGATGTGCATCAATTCGTCTCTCGAAGTATCCGCGAAGCGCTTGAAAAAAACCTTCAGGCACCGGTTGAAGATGCTCGGCCTGCCAACGATGATATCCCTATAAATACCTTATATGAAAAACCGGTTTATAGACCTGAGGAACCTGCCTGGGTGAGAAAACCGGAAGAGGCTACATCGTTCCAACAAGGGAACCTCTCAGAAGCTTTGAGGATGATGACCGATTCGCATGGATTCGAATCGCATTCTTCCTCCTTGCCACAGCAGGTCATGGGGTTCGATAAAGCTCCGATACCGGTTTCGAACCTGATTTATTCCGAGTTCGAACCTTTGGGACAGTTGGATAATTCATTCATAATTATGCAGGGGAAAAAGGGAGTGCTGGTGGTCGATCAGCATGTAGCGCATGAACGGATTTTGTATGAAAGGTTCCGCGAAGCTGCAAAGGAAAAGAAAATAGAAGTGCAAAACCTTTTATTCCCGCTGACCGTCGGATTTTCTCCTGCGGAAACTGAGATTTTGACCCCACATCTTGATCGTTTGGGGCAGTTGGGATTGGAACTCGAAACTTTTGGCAAGAACGAGTTCCTATTGCGGTCCGTACCGGCCATTTTAAAAAATATAGATAACGAGAAACTACTTCGAGATACCATAGAGCTCCTGCCCAAAGGAGGAGACGAAAATATTCTGCACGACAAATATGAAGACGTTCTTATCATGATGTCCTGCCGTAACGCCATTAAAGTCAATCATCCCTTAAACCTCGACCAGATTCGCAAACTGATTTCTGATCTGGAACAAACCACCATGCCCTTCACCTGTCCCCATGGCAGACCCATCTCCCTCCTGTTCGACATGGACGATATCCTGAAAAAATTTTTAAGAAAGTAGCCCACTAGCGTGGGAGGGAATAGATCTGCAACCGTATAGCGATGCGAGTATCCTCAAGTTTCTGGATAGGGGGAACTTGATCCAAATACATTGAAAATAAATTAAGAGGGAAACGTGAAATGCTTAAGGGGTATTGTTCGCTAAATGGAAATTGACCTATTGCTCCCAGCGTTAGCTGGTTAGCCGCGGACGGTGATTTTTTTGATGGATTTCGCCAGTTTTCTGAGTTTGACTGCCGTTTTGGCTTTTTCTTCTTTGCGGGGAATTTTTTTGGGTATGCGATATCGGACCGATTTGCGGGTATTGGTGAAGACCCATTCGGCATCGAGCAAAAACTTTTCCCGGTTACCTCCGTCCATTTTTCTAAACAGGGTGAGTAGCTTTTGCTCTTCTTTATTTGTACTGATGAGGTGGTCGTTCAACTGGCCTTTAAACATCAGGCGTCCTTCTTCCAGGCCACCTCCTATAACTTCCAGAGGTGTCTTTGAAGTCGGGAGCTTTTCCTGGTCCGGTGTTTTCAAGTCTTCTGGAAGAATTTTTGTGGTCAGCAAGCGGTCGAGAGACACGTTTCCCAGCCGTGCAAGCTTGACGAGGACGGAGACTGGAGCGTCTCTTTCACCCGCTTCATAACGGACATAGGTTCTAAATCCGATTTCAAGAACTTCGGACAAGGCCATCTGTGTGCAGTTGAGATTTTTTCGGATTGTTTTTAAATTGTCTGAAAGGACAGTCATAGTTCTTTTGGCCCGGAGAGTTTAAGCCAGTTCGATACCATTCTTTCTTAGATATTTGTAGGCTTCATCGATCCAGAAACGTTCTTTTTCCAGTTTGTAATCGGGAAGGTCTTTTGAAGAACCAACAATACTTTTCATATGATCAATAGCTTCCTGCTTCTTGCCATTTTTATCCAACAAACGTGCGTAATGGTAATAGGCTTTGAAGAAATGGAATGAGTTGATTACTTCACCGTAGGTAGCTAATGCTTTTTCATCATTTCCACCCAGGCGGTAGCATTCCGCCAGTCCGAAAATAGCGTTCCCATAGTCGTATTTTTTATCGAGTGTGGTTAATTTTTCCAATACGGTAGCGGCTTCGTCATATCGGTCAAGGCCATGCAGGCATTTTGCGAGGCCATATCTGGCTTCCAGCATTTCCGGGTCTCGCTGGATGGCTTCTTCAAAATTGGCAATGGCAGACTCAAAATTTTTCTGCTCCACATAGGCCTGTCCCAGTTTTTCGTAGTGGTAGGCTTTTTGGTATTTACCAATCAGTTCTTTTAGCTGCAGAGTTTCATCCGTTTCGACTTCTCTTTTTTCGGGTTTTCCAAAAGGTATGATTGATCCGCCGGATGTTGCCGCACCACTGCCGGCACGGTTTTTAATTGCGAAAAAATATGCCACTGCTCCAACGGGAGGGAGCAGGATAATTATGATTATCCAAACAAAATGTTCGCGCCTTTGGATGCAATCCATACACATCCACAACATGAACCCGATTGCCAGGTAATTGAATATTTCTGCCAACTTAACCTCTGCGATTTTCAGGAGCAATTAGAATAATGCCAAATCATTGCCCGGTTTTTAAAACTAGGAATCCTCAACCACCTGATTTGATTCGTCGAGGAGTAAAACTTTCGGCTGATGTTTTTCCTTATCAGTATCTATATTACCATAAGCCGCAACAATGATGCGATCATTTATCTGAGCCAGACGGGCCGCAGCTCCATTGATTGAAAACGTTCCAGAACCTCGTTCAGCCGTAATTACATAAGTGATAAAGCGGCTGCCGGAGTTGATATTGTATATGTGAACCTGTTCGTAGGGCCGAATATCTACGCGCTCGAGCAAATCTTCATCAATGGCGATACTGCCTTCATAATCAATTTCAGTCGCTGTCACAGAGGCTCGGTGCAGCTTGGATTTCAACATTATTCTTTGCAATTTCTAATCCTCTATTATGCAATTATCAATGAGTCGGGCAGACCCGATTTTTACTGCCAGCGCGATCAACGTCCGGCCTTTTACTTCTTCTTTTTCTTCTAAACTTAAGGGATCGCAAATCGAAATATAATCGATTTGGGTTCCAAGTTCAGCGGTAACAATATTTACTATATTCTGGCGCAACTGCTTCGAAGAAATGATTCCTTGACGGATTCTCTCTTTAGAATTTTTTAAAGATCTTGAAAGGGAAAGAGCTTTCATTCTTTCTTCGGGAGACAAGTTGCTGTTTCGCGAGCTCATGGCCAGGCCATCGGGCTCACGCATTAATGGGACCCGATTAATTTGAACATCCATATTTAAGTCTCGGGTCATCTTTTCTATCACCGCAAGTTGCTGCCAATCCTTTTCTCCAAAAAAGGCATGTTGCGGGCGAACGATATTAAACAATTTTAAAACCACTGTTGCGACCCCTTTAAATAAATTGGGTCGACTTTTTCCGCATAAATGATCGGTGATTCCTTTTACTTCTATATGGGTCTTGAAGTCATTGGGGTAAACCGCTTTACTACTTGGATTAAACAACACATCCACTCCGGCAGATTCCAACTTTTCTAAATCTCCGGACAGGTCATGCGGATAAATAGCGAGGTCTTCATTGGGACTGAATTGCCTGGGATTGACGAAAATACTTACCACGGTATGGTCGCAAGTTTCCATGGATTGTTTTACCAGGCTCATATGACCGTCATGCAGGTATCCCATGGTGGGTACCAGACCTAGAGTCCGCCCACGGAATGAGTCAGATATTTTTTTCATATCGTCAATGGTTGAAACCACGACGGTTTGTTGTTTCAGTTCAACGTTCATTGTTCACTTGTTTGAGAGAACCTTTTTTCAAGTTATAAGTGTGTTCAGGACCTGGAAACACCTCGCTGTGAACTTCGTCAATGAACTCTGTAACAGCATTTTGAATGACATCCGACAATTGAGCGTACCGCTTGACAAATTTTGGCGAAAAGTCGGTGTTCAATCCGAGCAGGTCATGTATCACAAGGATTTGTCCATCGCATTTCGACCCGGCACCAATCCCTATGGTTGGGATTTCCAAATCATGAGTGATTTCGGTGGCTAACTCTTCTGGCATTCCTTCCAGAACCAGAGAGAATGCACCTGCCTTTTGCAAATCCTTTGCATCTTGTTTGATTTGCTTTGAGTCGAGAAAGGTTTTCCCTTGAACTTTATATCCACCAAATTGATGGACCGATTGTGGTGTCAAACCCACATGCCCCATAACGGGAATTCCTGCCTGAACTATTGCTTGAACCTGCTTGGCAACTCGTGCTCCACCTTCCAGCTTTATAGCTGCAGCCCCACCTTGTTGAATTAAATGACCCGCGTTGGTGACTGCCTGTTCAATTGAAACCTGATAAGACATAAACGGCATGTCTGCCACAACCAGTGCCCGATGTGCTCCTCGCTTAACCGAACGCGTGTGGTAGATCACATCTTCGATGGTTACAGAAAGGGTGTTTTCATGGCCCTGAGAAACCATACCCAACGAATCCCCCACCAGCAAAATATCGATTGTGGTGGTGTCCAGCAATTTTGCAAAGCTGTAATCGTAAGCCGTCAAAGCGGTGATTTTTTTTCCTGAGTTTTTCCTTGCTGCTATAGCAGGAACGGTGACGGGTGGATTCTTCATTTTAAGTTACGGGTTGTGGCTGGGAATCAGACAGGTAGGAGCAGGAGATCGAAACTATACGACCCCCTTCGGCAATTGCCGAAAGAGAAGCAATTTGACTTTAGAAACGTGAACTAAAACTTGAAGCCCTTAAGGGTCTTCGTGCTTTAAACGTTTGCTTGTCAGTTTGAAGCTTTCTCCGTCCCGGTCCATCAGGATCCAAGCGGATTGTAATATTCTCGGCCTATTTTATGGCTGTTGATCTTCTTTATCAACTCTTCCAGGTCACATTTTTTTTCAACAAAGTCGATGTCATTGGTATTTATGACCAAAAGCGGTGTTTCCGAATAATAAAAAAAGAAATTATTGAACGCTTTGTTTACCGAGTCGAGGTAATCCGGGTCCATAAAAGCCTCATAATCTCGTCCTCGTTTGGCGACTCTTTCTTGCAGTACTTCTGTGCTTGCTTGCAAATATATGACTAAATCCGGTTTTGGAGCTTTGGCGTCGATAAGGCTGAAAATCTGCTCGTATAAATTAAACTCATGGTCTTCCAGGTTAAGACGGGCAAAAACTTTGTCGCGTTGAAATAAATAGTCAATGACAACGACTGAATTGAACAGATCTCTCTGTGCCAGTTGCATATACTGGTTGAACCGGCTCAGTAAAAAAAAAACCTGGGTCTGAAAGGAATAGGCTTCTTTATCTTCATAAAATTTGGATATAAAAGGATTTGACTCCGTGTCTTCAAGAATCAACCTTGCGCCATACTGTTCGCCAAGAAGATTGACGAGAGATGTTTTGCCGGCACCGATAGCTCCTTCAATGGCAATGAACCTGGGTTCGATTGTAGATTTAGTCATCGTTCCGTTATCCCTCAGCGCTACCCTAGAGTTTCTTTAATGGTCAACTTCAAATCCCGGTGGTCTCCAGATTTTATGACCTTCACATCCGAGGCCCAGATTGGAAAACTCAATTTATCTTTTCCCAATTCTGAACAAAGGATGATTGGAGCATTTTGAATTCTAAGTTGTTCGATTATTTTTATGTTGCTATCACCGTTTAATTTTAAGTCCAGGATGATGAGTTGCGGTTTATTTTCACCCTTTAGCACATCTTCTACAGAGCTGAGAAAAGAAATGGTAAAACCTTCATTTTCGATTTCTTTGTAGCAGGACTGATTTTGACCGTTGGAGTCTCCGATTATTAGAATATTTTTTGAAGTCAAAATCAGGGTGATAGCTGAATGTTAAAATTTACAATGAACGCCGAAAAACGTCCACACAATATCTGCGCTTAGTTTTTATAATAATCGGACACCTATTGCAACGTTTAATGGTCTAGTTCAGACCTGTAAATTTCCTGGTAAAGACGGGAATATTCACAGGCAGCGTTATCCCAACTGAAATCCATAGCCATTCCATTATTAATCAAACATTCCCAGAGAATCTGATCTGCAAAACAGGCAAGAGCCTTTTGTAGAACCTGCTTTAACGATTTTTTATCGTTGGGAATAAATTTAAATCCCGTCCCTGTTTTTCCGTCAAATGTCTGGATGGAATCATCCAGTCCACCAACAGAACTAACAATGGGAACCGTGCCGTATTTCAAAGCATACATTTGTGTGAGGCCACAGGGTTCATAAATAGATGGCATTAATAAAATATCGCTCCCTGCAAGAACCTGATGGGCGAGTGCATCGTCGAAGGCCAGGGCAGTTGCAAATCGATCGGGATGTTTCTCAGCTAATTGACGAAAAAAGGTTTCGTATTTTGAGTCGCCTTGCCCTAATACGAACAGAGCCAAATTAAATTTTTTGAAATCTTCACAAGCCTGCATAAAAAGATCTATCCCTTTCTGACTGGAAAGGCGAGTGATCATACATAGCAATGGGGTATTTCGTTCAATCTTCAGGGAAAAATTTTTTATCAATGCATCCCGACATTTTCGTTTATTGGAAAGAGGACCATATTTCTCTGCAATCAAATTATCTGTGGCGGGATTCCAAATCGAATAATCCACTCCATTTAAAATTCCTGATAGAGAGTCTGATCGCTGTTTCAATATTCCTTCCATGCCAAACCCCAGTCCGGCCGTTTGTATTTCTTTACAGTAGGTGGGGCTTACGGTGTTCAATGCATCTGAAAATACTAATCCTGATTTTAGAAAACTTATTTGACCGTAAAATTCTATTCCCTCAGAGCCTGAAAAATGTTCGGGAAGGCCGGTGGTCTGGAATTCATCCATAGAGAAATTTCCTTGATAGCCAAGATTATGAATGGAAAACAAAGTGCGTATCTTGGAATACCAGTTGTCTTCGGAGTAGATCGATTTTAAATATGCGGGAATCAGCCCTGTATGCCAGTCATTGCAGTGGATGATGTTGGGTTGAAAATCTAATGCCTTGCAGGCTTCCAATGCAGCCTGGCAAAAGAAGGCAAATCGCTCAACATTATCAGGATATTCTGAACCCGGATCCCCATATAAATGTTCGCGGTCGAAGTATTCGTCCTTTTCAACGAGATAAACGGGAACGTCTTTTGCTAATCGGCCTTCAAACAGGCGGGCTTTATTATTGCCAGCTCTGTTTTTTATTTCAATATTAAGCGAATGGATGGGTTGAGATTTTGTGCAGGTATATTTCGGCAGAAGGACTCGAACATCATGTCCCTGCTTTTTAAGGGCAGGGGGGAGGGACCCGGCAACGTCAGCCAATCCACCTGTTTTGGCGAAAGGGAATACTTCAGCAGCAACCAATAATATTTTTAAAGGTGAACTCATAAGATTTCACCTTATGAAATGCAGGGTCAAAAGTCAATTGAAGGGGTTGCTCCCCAAAATCGTTGATTGCATGGGAATTAAAAACTATAATTAAGACAATAACTTTAAATATTAATCCAATGAAAAACAAAAAAATTGCGCTGGCAGTATCGGCCGGGATAGCGGCTTATAAAGCAGTGGAACTTTTAAGAATGCTGGTGAAAGAGGGGGCTGAGGTGCGAGTTACGATGAGTGCCAATGCCGGGCAGTTTGTGGCCCCCTTGACCTTTGAAGCCCTGTCTGGGAACCCGGTTTATCACCAGCTTTTTGATTCTGAAAACTCTGCCGATATGGAGCATATTCGTGTTGCAGAAAACGCGGACCTGATGCTGATAGCGCCTGCTACTGCTTCAACTTTGGGGAAGATGGCAAACGCTTTGGCAGATGATGCTTTGAGTAATTTATTCCTGGCCTTCAAGGGGCCGGTTATAGTTGCTCCTGCCATGAATGAGGGAATGTGGCAGAACCTGGGAGTTAAGGAAAATATTGAAAAATTAAAATCACGAGGCGTGGAGTTTATTGACCCGGAAGAAGGTGAGTTAGCTTGCGGAACCACCGGACCCGGTCGCCTTGCCGACCTCGACACGATTTTTGGCAGAGTAAAAAGCCACTTTGAAAAACTTCAGGATTTACGGGGATTAAGATTGCTGGTAACGGCAGGCCCGACTCATGAGCCTTTGGATCCGGTAAGATATCTTTCCAATCCATCTTCAGGAAAGATGGGGTATGCCATTGCCGAGCAGGCAAAAGCCCGGGGTGCTGAGGTGGTTTTGATCAGTGGTCCCACTCATTTAAAACCACCGATGGGAGTGAATTTCAAGCCTTGCAAAACTGCGTCAGAAATGAATGGTCTGGTTCAGGAATGTTTTCCCCAATGCGATGCGCTGGTTATGTCTGCAGCTGTGGGAGATTTCACTGCAGAGAAACTCGAAAAGGAAAAAATCAAAAAACAAAGCGGGGAAGGGCGAACCCTTAATCTTGTTCCTACAAAAGATATTTTGATGGAAGTTTCTAAGATCAAGACTCAGCAGTTTGTGGTTGGGTTTGCTGCGGAAACGCAAAACCTGATACAAAGTGCCTTGGAAAAATTAAGAAACAAGAAACTCGACCTGATTGTCGCCAACGATATCAGCGCACCTGGTATCGGTTTCCAATCGGATAATAATCAGGTGACTATAATCGACCGCGATGAAAAAATCGAAAACCTGCCGCGAATGGCGAAGATGGAAATCGCCAATATTCTATTGGATAAAATACCGGGCAACGCCCGGTGAGAATAGGTCGAGACCTTGCCTCGTAAGAAAAGATTTTTGGGCATAGGACTATAGTTAAGGGCTTGACGACAAATTCTTGCTTTTCGAGTACCGACTAATTGCCAACGGCGGCTCGCGAAATTTGCTTCCCGCGCTAGCGGGCGCAGCGAAAGCCAATTGCCAAGGAACGGTTTCTGGGAGTGGTGGCATTTCGGTAAATCAGGTCAACATCATCGGCATTATTTCTCCAGCTACCTCCACGGATGACTTTATACTGGCCTTTTTCGGGTCCTTGGGGATTCTCCTTTGGCGAGAATAAATAGTATTCGGGAAAATGCCAGTCGCTCACCCATTCAGCAACATTTCCGGAAAGATCGTAGAGTCCATAATCTGATTTGCCGCTTTCATACGAGCCCACCGCTGTGGTTTTTTTAATTTCTTCATTAAAGTTGAGTTTGCTTGAGTCTGGAGATGTGTTTCCCCAAGGATATTTTACCGGACGTTTTCCTCGAGCTGCTTTTTCCCATTCTGCTTCTGTGGGCAGTCGCTTATTTTGCCATTCACAAAATTTCACCGCTTCTTTCCAGTTAACTCCTACGACGGGTTGTTGTGGGTTGTTGAAATCTGGATCATTCCATCCTTTAGGATTTTTAGCTCCTGTTTCTTTTATAAATTTGGCATAAGCATCATTTGTCGTCTCGTAAGTATCTATAAAGAAACTATCCAGATTGACTTCGTGTGCCGGGTTTTCCGGGCCCAATGTGTGACGGTCTGTATTAAACAAATCATGGGGTTTTAATTCCAGCATGGACTTTTTACTTCCCATCTGGAAGGGTCCTTTTTCAATTAAAACCATGCCCTCAGGTGCTGGGCTTTCAGCATAGGCTGGGATAGTCAGAAAAAAGAAAAATATCAATATAAATAAGGATTTCATTGCTGTGAGTTACGATTTTTAAAGATCGGATTATAG
>Ga0114932_10002428_pt1 | contig 19611 bp, 16 predicted proteins | sample 2SBtaG_2_FD_87286 | JGI IMG/M metagenome (GOLD analysis project Ga0114932, IMG submission 87286) | Deep subsurface microbial communities from Kolumbo volcano to uncover new lineages of life (NeLLi) - 2SBTROV12_ACTIVE470 metaG | ecosystem: Environmental > Aquatic > Marine > Volcanic ... | reverse complement strand
CGGGCAGATCTTCTCGCAGGCGCCGCACTCGATGCAGGGGCTGGGCGAGTTGCTGAAGACGATGCCGATGGGCGTGCTGCTGGTGACGAAGCGATAGTACAGACCGATCGGGCAGGCCACGCGGCAGAAGCCGAAGCGCCAGATGAAGGCGTGGAGGAAGCCGCCGGTCCAGAGGGCGACGAACACACTGGCCGTGACGATCTTGGCGGTGAGGCTGCCCTCGATCATCACCATGGGGTCGACCCACCAGAGCATGATCGCGCCGACGAAGGTGGCCACGAAGGCCGCTCCGGACAGGTTGTGCAGCAACCAGCGCAGTCGCTTGCGCTTGCCCAGATCGACGTCTTCTCCCAGGCGGCTGACGTAGCCCACGGGGCAGCCCCAGCCACAGAAGAAACGACCGACGATCACGTTCGACAAGAAGGTGACGCCCCAGAGCACCGCCACCGCCACCACGAAGCCCTTGAGCCCGGTGATCAGATCGACCGGTTCGAACATGAGCAGATGATGACCCGCCCACAGATCCACACGCACGAGCCCGGTCAACGGAACCGCCAACAAGATCATCTGGGACAAGGTGATCACCAGCACTCGCATGACCTGAAACGGCGCGCCACGAGTGGCCACCGCCGACAAGATGCGCAGACGGTCTTTGTCTTTCAGGACGAGCACGCGAGACACTCCGTATGGCTACCAAAGGCCACTCTGGCCAGGGTGATCAGACCGGCAATCACGACGACCGACGCCCCCACCCAGCGAGTCTGGGATTCGCTCAGTCGAGGGATCACTCGCCGTCCGGCCAGGGCCACGGCGAGCAGGACGGGCACTGTACCCAGGCCGAAGGCCACCATGACAGCGGCCCCGTCGAGCGCACTGCCCGTGGCCACAGCCTGGAGCGCCGCCAGGTACACCACCCCGCAGGGCAGCAGGGCCGTGAGTGCCCCCAGCGCGAAGGGCTGCACCGGCTTGTCCTGTCCCCGAGTGCCCTGCAAGAGCCCCGCCAGCAACGGAGACAACCAGCGGCTGGCCAGGCCACCTGAACCCACCAGGCCCCGGCGTCCGAAGCCGATGCGCAGGCCGCTGATCACCAGCAGGGCACCCACCAACCAGCCCAGGGGATGGACCAGGGTCGTCGAGAGGCCCAGGCCCAGGCCCCCACCCATGGCGCCCAAGAAGGCGTAGCTAAAGGTCTTGCCGCTCAGGTAGGCGGTGATACGGCCCGGGCCCCCGGCCGCCTGCAGGGCGAAGGCGCCGCACATGCCCGCGCAGTGGGCCGCGTTGGCCAGTCCGAAGACGAAGGCGATGGACATCTCGGGGATCACGGATCAGTGCTCGGTTCGGGGCAGCGCTGGCAGGGCCCCGCGGCCACCGGGGACGGAAGCGCGCCCGTCGCCGAACGCAGGCGCAGCGCTGGGCGGCGGCACTTCGCTGGGCGCGGGCACTTCGCTGGGCGCCCAATCGAGCAGGCGATAGCTGCGCAACGAGACCACAAGACTGGAGACGATCATGGCCACGACCGCCACCAGGGGATGGAGTCGGCCCGTGGTCGCCAGGGCCAGGGCCACGCCATTGTAGGCCAGGGACCAGAGCACGTTGCCCCGCACGGTGCGGCGCAGCAGCTGCGCCGCATCGAACAGGCGCGGCAGCAGCTGCAGATCGTCGCTGACCACTTCGATGCCAGCCTGAGCCCGGGCGCTCGCCGTGCCGCAGCCCATGGCCACGGCCACGTCCGCGGCGCGCAGGGCCGGTGCGTCGTTGATGCCGTCGCCAACGACCAGCACCCGGGCGCCCGTGTCCTGCAGCTCGGCGATGCGGGCCAGCTTGTCCGTGGGCGACAGACCCGGCCGACCGGCGAGACCCAAAGTGGCGGCCATCTCCTGGACGGCTTGCTCCCGGTCGCCCGACAAGATCTCCAGGGCGAGGCCACGGTCGCCGAGGGCCGTCACCACCGCGCGCGCCCCTGGACGCAGCCGCTGCTGCACGGCCACCACGGCCTGCACCCGTCCCTCCCGGGCAAAGGCCACCACGCTCTGTCCCGGCGGCGCCGGCACGCTCTCGGTACGGAAGTCACGGCCAGCTGGGCCACCTGCAGCTCGCTCGTCGCCAGCTGAGCCATCGCCAGCTGAGCCATCGCCAGCTGGGCCATCGGCAGCTGGGCCGTCGCCAGCTGGGTCAGGCCCGCCAGTCTGCCGCAGCAGTGCAGCTCGAGCCTCGGCTGGCCACTCAGCTCTCAGCCAATCCGGGCGGCCCGCCTGGCAGGGGCGATCGTCGACCAGTCCTCGAACACCCGCGCCGGGCTCGACGACCACGTCTCGGGGAGGCGCTCCTGGTGGGTCTCCCGCGGCGACGGACAGGGCGTGTCCCGAGTGGGCCACCAGCCTCGCCAGGCCATTGGCACCGTCGTCCTGCTCGAAGAGCACCTCGAATCCACGGGCAGGCTCGGTGAGCGTGCCGGTCTTGTCGAAGACCACGTGGGACACCGCGCCCACGGTCTCGAGCTGGGCCACATCGTTGATCAGCAGGCCGTGGCGGGCCAGGGCGGCGCGCAGGGCTCGGTAGGCCAGGGGCGTGGCCAGTCCCAGGGCGCAGGGGCAGGCCACCAGCAGCACGGACAGGGCGGTGCGCAGCCCCGGGCCCACGCCGCCAGCCATGCCGGAGCGCAGCCCACCCACGATGGCCAAGCTGATGGCCAGGACCGTGAGCCAGCCGGCCCAGCGATCGACCTGGCGCATCATGGACGTGGCCTGGATCGGCGCGTCGAGCAGGCGATGAATGCGGCCCAGGGCGGTGTGGGCGCCGGTACGCAACACCCGGGCCACCAGCAGGCCGTGGCCGTTCAACGCGCCGGCGGGCAGCTCTGTGCCCTGCTCAACGACCACAGGCTCCGACTCGCCGGTGAGATGGGAGCAATCGGCCTGGCCCTGGCCCCGGGCGACCACCACGTCCGCGGGGACGGCCTCGCCGGGCAGCACATGCAGGACGTCGCCCGGGCTCAGCGTGTCCGGGGCGGCGTCAACGGCTGCGCCCGCGCTGTCGAGGCGATGGGCCGTGGTGGGCAGGCACTCGGCCAGCAACTCCGCGGCGTCTCGACCGTGGGTGCGCGCGTGGGCCTCGAGACGACGGCCAAAGGTGACCAGCACCAGCACCATGGTGGCGGTCTCGTAGTAGACCTCCCCTTCTTCGGCCCAGGTGGCGTGAAGAGACAGGCCGTAGGCGGCGAAGGTGGCCAGGACGATCAGGCCGTCCATGCGCACCACGCCGCGGCGCAGATCAGCCCAGGCGCCGGAGACCAGGGGCAGCCCCAGCAGGGCCAGCACGGGCAAGGCGAAGAGGGCCAGGACCATGCGGCCCACGTTGCGGATCGCCGCCAACCCCACCTCGTCGCCGGAGGCCTGGTGCAAGGTCTCGCCGTACAGAACGAGACTGAAGGTCATCACGCCCATGGCCAGGAACGAGGCCAGCAGCAGACGGGCTTCCAAGAACTGACGCGCGCCATCTCGGCCACCGGCCACCGTGGAGGCCATGCGGCAACCCAGGCAGCAGAAGATCGGCGCGGTCTCTGGCCCCGCCTGCGAGTCGGCGCTCAGCTGGACGGGCAGATCGCAGTGGGCACAACGCTGGGGCGAGCGGTCTGCCTCAGCCGCCCAGTTCGTCACCAACGGCCTCAAGGAGGAACTCCACCATGTACCAGGCCGAGAAGGCCAAGAACAGCAGCCAGAGGACCTTCATGAAGAAGGGCATGCGACCGTGGTCGTAGGAGAAGGAGTAGACCGCCTGGTCGTCGCCCTCAGCTGCGGAATTCTGCTCGGTCATAGCTCTGTTCCTTGTCGAGGAGATCGTACTTGGGCTGCTCGATGTTTGTGTAGTGACCCTTCAGGAAGCCATAGAGCAGCAGCAAGAAGAAGCCCGCCGCCACGAGCAGGTAGGTGCCCAGGTGGGCGCCTGCGAAGCGAAAACCCTCTTGGCTGGAGAGGTCGTAGAAGAACTCGTACAGCTTGAAGAAGAAGGCCACGCCAGCGAAGGCGACGATGACCAGGAAGAAGATCATCCAGCCCTTGTGACTGCGGGGCATGGGCGCGTGGGCACCGTCCTGCTGACCGCTGGTTGCGCTGGGATCGGTCACGGGGTCGGCTCCCGAACCGGCGGCACCCAGGTGCCCATCCACTGCAGGTAGGCGATGATCGAGAGCGCCGTGCCGTTGGGACCCTTGGCGGCCTCCACGAAGAGGCGCTCCTTCTCGCCACTCAGGGCCGAGGGCAGGGTCTCTTTCAAGCGGGCCATCTCGGCCTCAGCCTCGGCCTTGGTCTCGAAGACGCCAGGCGTGGGGTAGCTGCGCCCCTCGTCAATGCCCCCACGGTCAGCCTTGCCGGGATCGATGCTGCGCCGCACCTGCCAGCCGTCCCTGAAGAACCAGGGGAACCTGGGCATGACCGAGCCGGGCGACGTGTCTGGAGGGTTGAAGAAGTGGGCCACGTGCCAGTCGTTGCTGCGCAGCCGTCCCTCGTGGGTCAGGTCGGGCCCCACGCGGCGCGTGCCCCAGAGCATGGGACGCTGCAGCGCGTTGTTGTCGTTGGCCGGAGCCAGGACCGGGCCGAAGCGCAACGACTCATTGGCCACCGGCCGCACGTACTGGGTGTGACAGTGAAAACAGACCTCGGCGATGTAGGCGTCCCGACCGTCGCGCAAGGCCACGGCGTAGGCGTCCTGCCAGGCGCTCTCGGATGCGGCGCGACGAGGGTCGTCTTCGGCGAGGCCGGCGAGCTCTTCAAGCGTCAAGGCTGCACCAGCAGTGGGATAGGACTGCCCGAAGGCCACCGGGTAGGAAGCCTTCAGCTCCTTGAACTCGACCGAGACGTCTTTCGCCAGCTCGACGATGCTCGTTTCGGGGACCAGTCCATCGGTGATCAGGTACGGGTAGACCCCCGACATCAAGAACGAGAAACCGAAGCAACCCAGCCCGGCGAAGAGGATGACATTCGTGAAGCGATCCATCTCAGTTGGCCTCCGGATCGACCAGGTCGACGCGATAGTCGTAAGGCTTGGGCGTTCTGGCTGTCTGCCACATGTTGTAGACGAACAGGATCTGTCCGAGGAGGATCATGCCGCCGGCGAAGGTGCGCACATCCCAGAAGGGCTTGAGCGCGTTGAGGATGTCAGACCAGGGCGCCAGGGCCATGAACATGTAGCCGTGCATGACGCCCGCGGCGAGCAGGTCCACGAACATGACCACCAGACCGATCATGGTCAGCCAGTAGTGCCAGTGGTTGAGCCGCCGGTTGTACCAGTCGTTGCCCACGAGGCGTGGCCACAGCCAGGTCATCATGCCCAGCACCCAGAAGGCGAAGACACCCATCATCACCATGTGCGCGTGACCGGGCACCCAGTCGGTGAAGTGGATGATCTTCTGCACAGCGAGCGTGACATGGAAGAAGCACTGCAGGCAGGTGATGAAGTAGCAGACCATGCCCGTGTAGAACCAGCGGATGGGCAGGTTCGTGCGCAGGGCCAGGCCTCGTCCCCACATGGTGGCGAAGAAGTTCACCACCACCGTCGTGACCACGATCTCGACCGCCATGGTCGAGATGATGGCGCCGTACTGCACCGACATGGGGATCGACGAGAGCAAGAAGTGGTGCACGCCGTTGAGCGGGTAGAAGAAGGCCAGGGCCCAGAAGCCGATCACCGACAGGGCATGGCTCCAGATGGGCTTGCGCAGGATGATGGGCACGAAGAAGTACATCAGTCCCCAACCCATGGGCGTGACGAACAGCCCCACCAGGTCGTGGATGTACAGCCCCACCGTGGCGCCGCCCGAGCTGCCCGAGAGGGTCCACTCGGGGAGCGTGTTGCCCATGACATAGGTCAGGATCAACCAGACGATGCCCGCCGAGAAGTACCACAGCGACACGTACATGCGCTTGAACATCGACTTGGCGATGGGCGTCAAGAACTGGATCGCCACCAGCACCGCGCCGAACTCCACCAGGAAGTCGACCGGGATGTAGTTCAGGTCCCACGTGCCAGGGCGGAAGCCCGTGGGCGTCTCGCCCCACTCGACCGCCTGGGCATAGCCCAGCAGCTGGCCCACGGCGGTGGCCAGGATCAAGAACTGCCAGACCACCAGGATCACCCAGCCCAGACGATGGCTCGCCACCCGGCGGCCGGTGAGTCTCGGCACGGCATAGTACATCCCGCCGACGAAGGCATTCACCAGGAAGCCGAAGGCGATGGCGTTGGTGTGCACGAGGCGCAACCGGCCGAAGCTCAGCCAGTGCACGTTCTCAAAGGGATAGGCGCCCACGAACTGCAGCGAGACAACGAAGCCCGCAGTCATGGACACAAGCATGAACAGGCTGGCGAAGGTGAAGTGCCACTTCACCAGGCCCTTGCACACCAGATGGTCAGCGCTCGCGTCAGCGATGATCTGAGCCGGGGGCTCGTCTGCTGCGTCGCCGATTGGAAGGGTTGTCGAGGTCATGGTTCTCGGCTCGTCGGTTCGTGCAGGTCAGCGAGACGCTGAATCGTTGTCGTGGGCGGCACAGCTCACCGGATGCGGGGCGACTCGCGTCTCCTCGTCCTGCAGGCTGAGGATGAAGTCGACGATCGCCCAGAGGTCCTCATCGCTGCCATACACCGCAGGCATGGGCGTCCCGTTGAGGCCGGTGCGCATGCGCAAGAAGATGTCCTCGGGGGTGCTGCCTGCGCGGAAGACGCCAGTGGTGAAGTCGCGAGGCCGCACCACGTCGTCCTTCCAGTCGCGCAAGGTGAACGACGACGGGCCGTCGCCGATGCCGGTCTCGCCATGGCAGGCCACGCACTGCGCTTTGTAGAGCTGGGCGCCGTGGGCGATGGTGTCCTCGTCGGTCTCAGGGCGCTGAGACACGTCCACCGACCAGACCTCCTCGAAGGCATCGAACAAGACCTCTTCTTCGAGCTCGTCGAACTCCTCCGCCATGACCTCTTCCAAGGTCAGGCCGTCGTCCTCCATCAGGTAGGCCACCTCGTTCTTGAGCAGGCCGAAGCGGGTCAGATAGAGCACGTACTGGACCACGTCCCGGCGATGCAGTTCAGACAGGAGCGGGAACGCTGGCATGGCCGATCCCTGCAACCCGCAGGCCACCACGTGGAGCAGGTCTTCTTCTGTGGGCAGCTCTCCGGAGGGCGTGGAGCGGAACTTGAAGTTGCCCTTCTGGAAGTCGCGGGGCAGGGGGCTGAGCCACCGTGAGGCCGGGCCATCGCCCTGCCCCGCTTCGCCGTGACAGCCCACGCAGTACTGCTCGTAGACCAGCCGCCCACGGCTCGCCGCGGCATCGGCAGGCCAATCGTCGAAGGTGAGGCCCTCGGCCTCGGCCACCGGCTCTGCCTGGGGCGGCGCCACGGCCCCCCCGAAGAGCACCAGAGCGCCGGAGGTCAGCAGCACGACGGCCACAGCCAACAGCGGTGATTTCCTGCCCATGGTTCGTCTCTCGCGAGTCACAGATACGCAACGTCCCGAGGACTGTAGGACCGAGCGCCCCGCAGCTCAAGACCAAACAGTCGGGTGATTGGCTCCTGGAGAAAAGGCAGAAAAACTCCTCCTGCCGAGAAACTTCCTGTAGCTGCCGCCGTCAGCTCTTTCGTGGGACGAGAGGTCGGCCGCCGTGGCTCGCCACCGTTCAGCCTCCGGGTACATGCCCCGAAGACATCCAGACGATGACCCCAGCAACGACCCATCGCCCGACTTCACGTCGAGAGATGCAGCACCTCGCTCAACGCCCCGTGTGGGACGGGGCTGGCCCCAACCTCCCTGGACAACCTGCGACCGCGCCCCCTCGACTGGCCGGGGGTGGCAGGAGTCCAACGGGGGCCCGAGATGCAGCTGGGCACGTCAGGACTGGTCTGGGCGGCAAGACCTGCGGGGCCGACCCTCTCCCACGTCTGACACCTCTCTCAGTTCAGCGCCCCAGCCCAAGCCATGCCGAACCCTGGCCGAACCCTGGCTGGTCTGGGCCGGGTCTGGGCCGGGTCTGGGCCGGGTCTGGGCCGGGTCTGGGCCGGGTCTGGGCCGGGTCTGGGCCCAGGGTCACGGAGGGCCCAGGCGTGAGCCGGGGTCACCGCGCCGAGAACCTGGCGGAGATCTCGGCTACAGGCTGCTCTCTGAGCTGCTCGAGCTGTTGATCCAGAAGCTCTGAGAAGGCGTCCGCGCCGGCGCTGAGAGAGCCCAGGGTCGACTCCCGCTGAAAGGCACGATTCATCTGCTCGTGGTAGCTCTTGGCCACGGTGTCCAGGGGCAGGCTCATCAGTACGTACATCATCTTGGTGATGGGGTCGGTCCAGCGCAGGGGCTGGCTCTCGGGCTCGCTGGGCGAGACACGCATGACCTCGTCGGTGACCTGACGAGAGACGGACTCCACGAAACGCCCTGACTCCACCAGTTCATCGGCGAAACCGTCCCGCAGGCCGGCCACGAACTCACCCGCCAGCATGGCTGTGAGGGCGTCCACGGTCAGAGCCAGTTGAGCCCGGCCATGGCTGAGGGAGGTGGCCCGTCGGCTTCCAGGGTCAGCGGCGGTGGCCGAGCTGCCCACCGCCTCGACCGTGCGGCCGTCCGCACCCTCGAAGACCCCGAAGTGGCCCACCCAGGCCGGGGCGGCGGCCGGGTCCACGGGAGGAGCCGTCGAGGCACAAGCCACCAACACGAGGGCAAGAAGCGTCGCAGGAACGGCCTCTGAGCACCGGAGAGACATGTGAACTCCAAGAAGAAGCTGTGGGCGGGCCGCTCCCCTGGTCGTGGCGGCTGGATCGGGGCGATCCTGCCCGTCATCATGATCTGCGCGGGCCCGGCCTGCCAGACTGGATTGGTGAAGGCGTTGACTGAAGCCACCACGAATTCGTTCAAATGCCACCCCAACCGGTTCTTCTGCGAGCTGAATCAGACGGGCTTCCCCTAGCAGCCTGTGGAAGCCAGCCACAGTCTTCACGCCTCTTCATAGGGATGGTCCATGACACCCTCGACCCTGCTGCTGCTCGTCGTGCTCGTCGTCGCCCCGGCCTGCACCTCCCCTGGGGCGGGTGCCTCCCCGGGCAGCTCATCAGACCGTTCAGCGGGAGGGCCTGACTGGGTCATCACGCCCTACGACCACTCGGGCGTGCGCCGCTCAGAGCACATGGCCGGCGTAGGCTATGCCCCGGGCACGGGGGGAGCCTCACGAGAGGTGGCCGTCCAGAAGGCCCTGACGGACCTGACCCAGACGATCCTGAGCGCCATTCGCTCCACGGTGATCGTCGAGACCAACCAGCGTCGCGAGAACGACGACGTCACCTGGGCCGAGGAGCTCAACCAGACGATCCGCGTCGACTCTGCGGGCGACCTGCCCGGCTACGAGGTGGTCGACTCGTGGGTCGACGAGCAGAACGGCGAAACGGTGGTGCTCGTCGTGGTCTCTCGAGAGCTGCTCTGCTCGACCCTGTTTCCCAAGATCGAGCAGGCCCTCGCCGAAGCCGACGAGTTTCTGGACACTCCACCCGACTTCGCCACGACCCAACCCGCTCAAGCCCTGTACCGAGCCCTGCAAGCCTACGCGGTCCTCAGCGCGCGCATGCTTGAGGCCACCAAGGCTCAGGTCGTGGCCAAGCACTCCCGCTTGCAGTCCCAGGCAGGGGCGAACTTCGGACGCGCCACGGCCCTGCTCGACGAGACCTCCCGGCGCCTGGCCGCGCTCAGCGGAGCGATCCAGATCGACAAGGTCGCAGGCGACGGACAGCGCAGCGCCGTGCGGGGCGCACTGGCCCAGCCGCTCATCGCGCGGATGAGCGTGGTCGATGCACAAGGTCAGAGCCATCCTCTGGCCCGTTTTCCCGCTCGCTTCGTGGCCTCTCAAGAGCCCGGGCCCGCACTGGCTCACTCTGCCTCCACCACCGATGACCAGGGCCTGATCTCATGCAAGGTCAGCGATCTCGTGCCCACGGGACAGGCCGCCAATGAGATCTTCGTCCAGCCCGACTTTGGCCGGCTGGCTCCCAGCATCGAACGCTCGCGGATTCCCTCCGAGAGCTTCACCTATCACCTGCCCACCACCGGCCAGACGTCGGTGCTGCTGCTGCTCACCGACACCTTCGAGGGCGCCCCCCTCGACGACCAGCTCATGGGCGAAGAGCTGGGGGACCACCTCTCATCGTTCGGCTTCGATGTCCTGGTCATGGACCCCACGAGCCCCGCCGGACAACGCCTGGCTGCAGCAGAAGACACAGACCTGGCCGGTGTGATCGCCGAACTCCATGCCGACCGTTTCGAATACGTCATGCATGGTCGCAGCTCCACCCGCTACTCGAGCAAGACTCCGGTGGGCCACTTCTATTACAGCCTGGCCACCCTGCAGGTGGACAACCTGGCCAGCGGCTCGAGCCAGGCCATCACCACCGACGAAGTCAAAGGTGGCCATCCCGTGAAAGGACAGCCGGGCATCGCCCGGGCACTCGCTGCCCTGCGACGCGTCCTGAACCAAGCCGTGGACGAGCAGTTCGTCTCGGAGTTCGTCATCGAGACCGACAATGACAGCTGACATGAGTGAACCCAGGTTCGTGCCCCTTGCCGATCGTTTTGACCCCGGGGCCCCCCCTGCCGACGCTGCTCGAGAGTTCTACGAAGTGCTGCGCCGACGGCGCACGGTGCGAGAGTTCTCTGATCGTCCGGTGAGTCGAGAGACCATCGAGTGGATCGTCCGCTCTGCTGCCACGGCCCCGAGCGGTGCGAACAAGCAGCCCTGGCGGTTCGTCTGCATCCAAGACCCCGACCTCAAGCGGCGCATCCGCGAGGCTGCCGAGCAAGAAGAGCGCAGCTTCTACGCGCACCGGGCCAACGAGGAGTGGCTGGCCGACCTCAGCCCCCTGGGCACCGACCAGGACAAGCCCTTCTTGGAGGTCGCGCCCTGGCTGATCGTGGTCTTCAAACTCATCGCCGCAGACGATGGCGGCCAGGTCTATTACCCCACCGAGTCGGTAGGGCTGGCCTCGGGCTTGCTGCTGGCCGCCGCCCATCAGGCAGGTCTGGTCACGCTCACCCACACGCCGAGCCCGATGAACTTCTTGTCCCAGGTGCTCGATCGACCGTCGAATGAGCGGCCCTTCTTGCTGATCCCCGTGGGCTACCCCGCCGACGACTGCACCGTGCCCGCGGCGGCCCTGCTGCGCAAACCCCTCGACGAGGTGATGCTCGTCCGCTGAGCCGGGCTCGGCGGCTTGGCAACCCCTCGGCCGCCAAGCCGGGCTCGCACGACGGGTGTGGCGTGGCCATCAGCTGGGGGGCGAGAACTCCCGCACCGCTTCGTCCACCGACGGGGGCCCATCGAGTGACCCGTTGCCACCCGGGCCCGACGTCAGCTTCTCCAATGCCCGGCCTGCGGGGAGCAGACGCTGGGCGTAGCTGCCCACGGCGGCGTTGTAGTCCCCCACCGCACGGCCCAGGGCCTTGCCCACTCCGGCGAGATGCTCGGAGAAGTGCTGAGCCCGATCGTGCAACGTGCGCGCCGCGTCCCAGACTTGCTGCGCGCTCTCGGCCACTTGATCCTGGCGCCAGTAGGTGCCCACCGTGCGCAACAACGCCACCAAGGTCACCGGGGTGGCGATCAGGATGCGCTGCTCGAGGGCCTCTTGCTGCAACTCCGGGCGCAACTCGCAGGCTGCCGCCAGAATGGGCTCGCCCGGCAAGAACAGCACCGTGAAGTCGACCGGTCCATCGAGGCCTGCCGCATAATTCTTTCGGGCCAGCTCGCGGATGAAGCGGCGGAGGCTGCCCGTGTGTGCGGCCAGGTGGCGGCGGCGCTCCCGACCGTCGGTCACGTCGCACGAGGCGATGTAGTCGACCAGGGGCACCTTCGAATCAATGGGGATGCAGCCACCGCCGGGCAGCAGCACGACCATGTCCGGGCGGCTGCCATCGCTGCCCGTGGGTTGCTCGACGAAGTCGCAGTGTTCGCTCATCCCCGCCAGCTCGACGATGCGCCGCAACGACAACTCGCCCCACCGCCCACGAGCCTGGGAGCTGCCCGTGAGCGCGGTGGCCAGGGCGTTGCTCTGGTCATCGAGCCGGCGAGTGGCCAGGGCCAGATCCTTGAACTGGCCTTCCAGCTCGGCATACGCCCGCTCGCGCTTCGACTCCAGCTCGCGAGCTGCGCGGTCGAGCCTGCCCAGCTGCTCGCCCAGAGGGCGCACCATCTCGGCGATGGCCTTCTGCCGTTGGTCGAGCTCGGCGCTGTGTTCCGTCGTACTCGACTGCAGCTTCAACTCGGCCAGGGTCAGAAACTGCTCCGAGCTGCGTCGCAGTGCCTCGTCAGCCAGGGCCCCGAACGTGGTCGCCGCCTGAGCAGTGGACTCGGCCTGCGCTGCCAGCTGGGCCTGGGCATGAGCCAGCTCGACGCGCAGGCCGGTGACCTCGTCTTGCTCGACCGTGGCGCGACGGCCCGCCCGCACGGTGGCCCAGGTCCAGCCCATGGCCAGACCGAGACCGCCCGCAAGCAGCAAGCCCAGCAGGGGCACGAGCCACACGGCCACATCGTCAGGAATGGGTAACTCGGTCATGGCGGGCCCGCCTGCAGACGTGTCCTGGTGCGCCTCCAAGAGTAGGACGAGCGCAGGGCCAGAACCATCGGCAAGGCCAGGGAAGATCTGTGCCAGCTGGGCGGTGCAGCCGCCGCCAACCGACTCGCCCCCGCCTCTACGACGGCTTCGCCGCGCCGTGGCCGCAGCAGACGAGCCTCCACAGGCCGGGCTACGGGGTAGCGACCTCATCAGCCGGCCCCAGACGCGACCTGGCCATCAGCAGCGCCAAGACCATGAAGGCCGCGGCGATCAGGAACAGCGGCGCCAGACCGCTCCAGGCGGCGAGCCAACCACCGGCCATCAGCCCCAGGGCCCTGGCCAGGATCACGGACGAGAAGGTGAAGCCGTAGGCGCCGCCCCGACGACTCTCGCTGCTGTGGCGGGAGGCGGCGGCGAAGGCTGCGGGGACCACCCCGGCAAGCATGGCGCCTGAGAGAAAACGCAGCACGAAGAGCGCTGTGATCGACGTGACGAACGCCTGCCCCAGAAAGCACAGCGCGCCCCCGCCAGCGCAGATCGTGAACGTGCGCCGATAGCCCAGGCGATCACCCAGCCGGCCCCAGAGGGGTGTAACGATCAGGGTGGCCAGGGCGTGGCCGGCGAAGATCAACCCGGTGGTCAGGCCCACCCCGCCCACTGCGGCGCCTTGTAGTTTCATCACATAGAGGGCCAGGATCGGCTCCACCATGGACGAGCCGAAGCGCACCGCGAAGACGCCGATCAGCACCTGGGCCAAGGCCTTGCTGGCCAGCAGCCCACGGAGGTCTGCCAGCACATCCCTGATCAGGCGGATCGGCCCGGTGAGCACGGTCATGGCTCCGCCTTCCGGCCGCTCTTCGCGCACGGCCAGGGCCACCAGGAGCGACGCCCCGGCGCTCAGTCCCGCGCTGACCAGGAAGACGGTGCGCATCCCCTGGCCGTCCGAGATCCAGCCCCCCAGCAGGGGGCCCAGGCTCGCCCCGCAGAGGATGGCCGTCTGCAGCCAGGCCACCACCCGGGCCTGCCGGTCGACGGGCGTGGCCACCGAGACCAGGGTCATGGCCGGGGCCACATAGCCGCTGAAGACGCCCTGGCCCAGGCGCAAGGCCAGCAGCTGCCAGGGCGTGGTGACGAAGGCCATGGCACCCACGAAGACCACGATGGCCAGATTGGCCCGCAGGATCATGGGCTTGCGCCCGATGCGGTCGCCCAGCGAGCCCCAGAACGGGCCCATGAACGCGGCCAGCAGGGGCGCCGCGGCGGTGAGCACCCCGGACCAGATGCGCTGCCCCGGCCCCTCGGGCACCCCCAGATCGACCAAGAACAGCGGGATCAGGGGGATGAAGCCCATCATCCCGATGGCGGTGATGAAGTTGCTGGCCCAGAGCACGGCGAAGTTGCGCCGTGCTGTCGCGGCAGGGGCAAGCCCGGTGGCAGGTGCTTCGGTGGGGCTCACCGGCGCACCATAACAACCCCACTCGCCTCCGGACCGCCCAGACTGCGGGGGCGATCCGGAGGCGGTGGATCAACTCACTCGATGGCCAACGTCGAGACGTTGGAGAGGGCCACCACCGTGGTGTCGATCTCGGCGCCGACCAGATCGAGGGTCAGCCCGCTCGCACCCACGGGGACGACCACGGGCACGGACAGCTCGCCACCCACGAAGGGCACGGGCGCTGGCGTGATCAGCAGTGGTGTCACAGGCAGACCGCTCACGCCGATCACGGCGATCATCCCGGAGACTGCACCGCCGCTCATCTCGAGCGTGGCCGTCTGGCCTTCGCTCGGAGCCAGATCATCGGCAGACAAGGCCAGCACGGACGGGCCCAGGGTCTCCACACCCAGCAGGTCACCGCCGGGGCCAGACTCGTGAATTCCCAGAGCCGCCGTGCGCGTTGCAGGCGGCCGGTTCGAGGTGAAGCCGAAGTTGTACAGGGTGCCGAACTCGAGTGCGCCCGCCACCTTGTGACCGGGGAAGACCGCGTCGTTGTACGTCCAGGTGACGTTGTTGTCGGTGGTGGTCACGACCCAGTCGTTGCCCGCCTCGTCGTCGATGTCATGGAAGTAGAAGCTGCCCACCACGCCATTGGTGGGCAGAGAGAACTGACGCACCTTGCGATCGAGTGTCCAGTTGAAGAGGGCGTACTCGTAGCGCCAGGTGCCGTCGCCCAGGTCTTGCACGTCGACGGACAGCACCACTTCGCCATTGCCGCCATCCAACTGCTTGGTGGTGCTCAGGTCTCCGTAACGCGCCACGGCGGGACCCTCGAGGAGCGGGTTGCCCGAAGCAACGGACGGCGTGCTGAAGATCCAGGTGTTGCCGTTCCACGACATGGTGCACTCGCGAGAGCCGATGTTGTTATGGCGCGCCTGATCGGCGTTCACCATGTACATGGCTTCGTAGTAGTAGGTGGCGCCGGGCAGCCCGAAGTCTGCATCGAAGCCCTCCAGGCGGTGGTCCACGGGGCCGTTGCCCGTGCCGTTCTCGCTGCGCACACAGTCCACGGGCGTACCGTCGAAGAACGAGCCCTCACAGGTCCAGGTGCCCAGGTTCGGGTCCCACTCATCCCGGGGGCCGAGCCAGAAGCGGTCGCCGTTGTTGCTCAGACCGTAGGTGTCGCTGCAGCCCACACCCAAGAACGTGCCGGGGCTGGGGTTCTGGCAAGTGGTGCACTGGCTGTTCGAGAGAGCGAAGAATCCGTGCTTGATCCAGGACACGGCCACCTGCTCGAAGCGGTTGTCCAGCTCGCGGTAGACCTGCATGGCGATGCCGGGGTGATCCTCGTTCATGGCTGCGAGCCAGGTCACGTTCACATCGCCTACGTTGCACGACGTGGTGGCCATGGACATGCCCACGCGCCCGTTGGGGAAGGTCCCCGTGTGGCCCACAGAAGCGATGGAATTCAGGATGCCCAGCTTGACGTCGAGCACGGTGCCACCGGCGGCGGCGCTGTCGCCAGCCCCGTCACCCTTGTTGGGCGTGAACATGTTCTGACCCTGGGGATGGTCCCACTCGCCGAAGTAGTCAGCCACGTCAGAGTCGAGCTTGCCGTAGCCGAGGGTCTTGCCGATGAGGTCAGGGCGACCCAGCTTGTCGGCCAGGTGCGGGGTGATGACCAGGTCCCAGGCCTTGATGCGCAGCTTGTCGGGCTCGGGGTGATCGCCGGGACCCACGACGTAGCCCTCGTCCGGCGAGAAGAGCACCTTCACGTAGCAGAGCAGAAAGTCCCGGCCGTCCGGGTCGTCCGCGGAGGAGAGAAAGAAGTAGTCAGGATCGACGTCGCCGCCCGGGCCGTCGTTGCGCACCTCTTCGGCGTGCAGGCGAAAGCCCGTGTAGTCGACGCCCTTGCCCGTGGTGTCCGATTGCAGGTAGAAGCCGCCGTCAATCGCCAGGCCGCCGCCCAACACTCCGTACGGCTGAAACTCGTCGAGGACGGTGTCCTTGAGCACCAGCAGATCTGAGCCCGGTGCGATGGAGAAGCCGTACAGCAGGCCCTCCATGGCCTCGTCTTCGGTGGTGCCCACGTCGGCGGTGAGGTCCAGCTCGGCCAGGGACAGGTCGAGCTCGTCGAGGACGCCCTCCAAGAAATGGACGACCACCCGGCCGCTTTGAGCCTGCACCGGTTGGACCTGGCCTTGGGTGGCCACAGCGAAAAGGCAGAACGCAGCTGCCACGAGCGATACACGACACGGTTTCATCGATGAGATACCAGAGGGGGAGAGATGCCTTCGGGGGCAGCCGTCGAGGGAGTCATCGGCTGCCAGCGGCGCCCGAGGTTTGCATATCTGGGGCAGCAAGGGAGACAAGACAGAGGACAGCGTCGTCGAGTCTAAGGCGCCAGCCCAGATCCGTCGACCAGGGGAGGGGCGCCCCCTTTTTGACACCGCGCCCACCACACTCCGCACACACTCGCCGTGGTGGTTGAGCTATGCTTCGCCACAAGCCCATGAAAATCAGCATCGTCAATCCCTTCATTCCGGTCTTCCAGCGCAACTACGCGTACCGCAAGACCCGCCGCTGGCAGCCCATCTCCACGGCCATCGTGGCCGCGTGGCTTGAGCAGCAGAACCACGCCGAAGGGCCCTGGGAGATCCAGTTTCTCGACGCTCACGTCATGGACTGGTCCAACGCAGAGTTGGCCGAGCGGGTGCGTTCATTTGACCCGGACATCCTTTATTACAGCACCGAGCGCACGGATGCCTGGGAGCTGCCCATCCCAGATCTGTCCTATATCAGCGACTCGTTTGAGGCCCTGTTCAGCGACGGATTCAAGCCGCGCCACGTCTTGTTGGAGGGCCCCCACGGCTCGATCTTCCCCGACGAGCTGCTGAGACAACTGCCCCAGGTCGACCTCATCCTGCGGGGCGAGAGCGAGCCCGTGTCGTTCGCCGTGCTCGATGCCATCGGCGAGGGCAGAGACCCGGCGGCCGTGGCCTCGGTCAGCGCTCGCAACGCCGACGGCAGCCACCGGCACAACCCTGACGAGCCCAACCCGCTCCCCTACGCCGAGTTTCCGTCGCCTGCCTGGCACTTGCTGCCCATGGATCGCTATCGCGATGCGGCGGCACCTGACATGCCCTTCGCCATGCTCGAGACGTCCCGGGGCTGCCCCATGCCCTGCGGCTACTGCTACAAGCAGATGTTCGGCGACCGACAGAGCAAGCGCGACCCCGAGAGCGTGCTCGACGAGATCCAAGAGGTGGTCGAGAAGTACGGCGTGCGCCGGATCATGTTCCAGGACCAGATCTTCACCCTCGACCGGCGGCACACCACGGCCATCTGCGAGGGGATCATCGCCCGGGGCCTGGCTGACAAGATCGAGTGGCGTTGCCAGACCCGCCTCAACGGCATGAAGAAAGAGCTGCTCCAGCTCATGAACGATGCGGGCTGCGCGGAGATCTACACCGGGCTCGAGACCGGCTCCGACGAGATGCAGGGCGAGATCAGCAAGCTCACCCTCGACGAGTTCCTCGAGTACCGAGCCTTCGGCGACTCGATCGGCCTGCCCATCAGCCCCAACTTCATCTTCGGGCTGCCCGGCGAGACCTACGACACGGCCATGGAGTCCGCTCGCTTCTATCACAGCCTGGGCATCGCCGTGGTCCCCAACGTGAACATCACCTACCCGCTGACCCGCAACCACACCGAGGCCATCGAGCGCGGTGAACTCACCGGCGGCAGCTGGGAAGAAGTCGTCGACGGCGCGGGCCAGATCGGCACGGGCATGGACAAGGCCACCATCGACAAGCTCCGCGCCGCAGCCCTCCAGCTGAACCGGGTGCTGCGCTGGAAGAAGCGCCTCTGGAACCTGTTCGGCAAGTCGTTCGGCCACAACTCAGCGGCCAAGCTGCTGGCCAAGCGGCGACGCCAGGGTCTCTCGCCCAAGGCACCCAGCCTGCGCTGAGCGAGACCGTCCTGGCACCGCTCTTGCTTCACCCACAGACGGCCAGGACACTGCGCTGATGTTCGCCCTGTCCGCCATTCTCGGCGTGGCCCTGGCCATGCGCGCGCTCGCCTGGTCTCGCGCCGAGATGATGATGAACGATGGGCCCCACTTCTTGTGGCAGGCTCAGGCCCTGTTCAACGGCGACTGGGAGGGGGCGCTCTCCCACCACTATGCGCCGGGTTTCGCCGGGGCCACGGCCCTGGTGCTGAACGTCATCGACGACCCGTTGCACGCCGCCCTGGCCGTGTCCGTGGCCTCGGGGCTGCTGCTGGTGGTCGCCGCCTGGGGACTGGCACGCTGCGCCCTCCCCGAGACGCCGGCCGCCGCCCCCGCCGCAGCGCTGGTGGCCGCGCTCAACGTGCGCTGCGTGGCCTACACCTCCGACGTCCAGGCCGACGGCCTCTTCGCCGCCCTGTTCCTCTCGGCGACGTGGGCCCTGGTAGCCGGAGCCCAGCGCGAGACCCAGGGCAGGCCTTCAAGACTGCTGCCCCTCTGCGCAGGCCTGGTCATGGGGCTGGCCTACCTGGTCAGGCTCGAAGCACTGTTCTTGTTGTTGCCCCTGGGCCTGTGGTGTCTGGCCGGGCTGATCCACGAAGCGCCCGGCTTTCGCCGCCGCGCCACGCTCACCGCCACCGCCGTCGCCGCCGCCCTGCTCGTGGTCGCGCCCTACGTCATCGGACTGCACGAAGTGAGCGGCCGCTGGGGGCTCTCCAACAAGCCCTCGGCACACCAGGCCGGGCTGGCCACGCAGGTCGGCCGCACACCGGACCACGGCGACAGCCCCCTGGCCTGGCCCCGTGTCTATCGGGTGAGTCCCCCGGCGACACCGACCCTTTCGACCATCGAGCCCGCTCCAGACCAAGGCAGCCTCTGGCCGAACGACGCAGCACCTGCAGTCACGGTGCTGGCGTTGGCCCCCACCGGCTTCGATGGTGTGACCGCCATCAACACCAGCCTGACCAAGTTCGTACGCGCCCTGCGGCTTGAGTACCTGCTGCTGATTGTCCCCGGCCTCATCGCCCTCGGGCGCAGGCGCCCAGGACTCTGCGCCCTCACCTTGTTCACAGTGGCCGCCTGGCTGGCGGTGACCACCCAGCAGCTCAGGCTCAGCGGGTTTCTCTCCACCCGGCACATGATGATCCCCATCGCCCTGCTGCTGCCCGTGGCGGGGGCGGGCCTGGTGGCGCTGTGGGGCAAGGGCATGGTGTGGCGGGTGCTGGTGGTGCTGGCCCTGCTCGAACCCATCGAGGTGGCTGCTCGCGACTACCACCACAACCACCTGCCACGCCTGGCTGCCCTGTCGTGGATCGAAGAACACAGCGAGCCCGACCAGCTCTTCGGCACCCACCGCCAGCGGGACAGCTACTACGCCCGGCGCACGCCCCTGATCGTCGAGCTGCCCGTGCGCACCGAAGACATGGCCGCCAACTGTCGCGTCTACGACGTGCCCTGGCTGGCCTTCGATCTGGACAAGCTCACCGCGCTGCAGCCCGAGTGGCTTGAGCAGGGGCTGATCAGCGAGACCAGGCGTTTCGGCGAGGGCGACGAGACCGTGGTGGTCTACGCGCCTGCCTTTGACCCGCCGCGCTGAACATCATCGGCTGAGCGT
>Ga0114932_10002427_pt1 | contig 19613 bp, 16 predicted proteins | sample 2SBtaG_2_FD_87286 | JGI IMG/M metagenome (GOLD analysis project Ga0114932, IMG submission 87286) | Deep subsurface microbial communities from Kolumbo volcano to uncover new lineages of life (NeLLi) - 2SBTROV12_ACTIVE470 metaG | ecosystem: Environmental > Aquatic > Marine > Volcanic ... | reverse complement strand
CTCGCCGTCGCCTGGCGCAAGCTGCCGGAGTTCCAGCAGGGGGTGCGCTTCGGCCCCTGGATCTACGGCATCGCCCGGAACCTGTGCCGCAACGCCCGCCGCAAGCACGGCGAGCTGTTGAGCGACGACGGGGTGCTCGATCCGGACAGTGACGCCGCCGGCACCTTGCGACTGCTCCAGCGCCAGGAGCGCATCCGGCTGCTGAGCGACGCGACCCGGAGCCTGAGTCCGCTGGAGCAGGAGGCCGTTCACCTGCGCTACGTGGAGGGCCTGCCCCTGGCCGAGCTCGACGCCTTGTTGGGGCTCAAGGGCAGCGGCGCAAGGGGCCTGTTGCAGACCTGCCGGCGCAAGCTCAGGCGAGCGCTCGAGCAGCGGCTTTTGGCGCTCGGGCACGGCCGGAGCCTGCTGCACAGCGAGACCTGAGGGTCAGTCGACCCCGACCACTTCGCCGTCCCAGCTGTGGGCGCCGGGGACCCCCAGCACGATCTCCTTGATGCGCTTGCCGTTCTCGGACTCGGGCAGGTACAGCGCGTCGTGGCGCCAGCCGCCTACCCCGTCGCCGAACACCAGCCCGTGGCCGAACTCGCGGCTGTTCGCCGACCAGTCGACCAGCTTCTCGACCTGGCTGCCATCGGCCGAGACCCGGTACAGCGACGAGCTGGCGTAGTCCACGGCGTAGACGTTGCCGCAGACATCGAGCCCGATGCCGTCGTGCCAGCCGTTGCCCGCGCCTGTGGCGAAAAGCTGGAGCTCGCCGACCGGTTGGTAGTCGCTGTCCAGGTCCAGGGTGTAGATGCGCCCGTCGCTGTCGATGGTGCCGATGTAGAGCTTGGTGAAGTCCCGGGAGAAGACCAGCGACCGCGGGCCGCTGCGGCGGTCGAAGTCCGGGGGGCCATCGACCAGGAACTGGGTGGTCTCGCCGGTGTCGGGGTCGATCATCCACGCCCCGTCCCAGCCCGCGGCGTAGATGCGGTCGTTGGGCGCGATGGCGACGGAGTAGGCGCCGAGATCGCCGACCAGCACGGTCTCGCCGCCCTGAGGGGTGTAGCGCTTGACCTCGCCAGCGCCGTAGCCGTTGGTGCTGATCAGGTCCCCGCCGGACAGGAAGGCGAGCTGCTCGACGCCGCCTTCGCCGGGCAGCCACAGGGTCCAGGCCTCGTCGTAGGCCGCGTGACCCAGGCTGTTGCCGTCGCTGCCATAGGCCTGTCCCGAGCCGTCGAAGGCGATGCCCTTGTAGGCCCTGGCGCCGTCGACCTGGCGCTCGGGCTGGGGCTCCGGCAGCTCGGCACCGCAGTCGAACGTTTCGCCGGTGGGCGGCTCGGTGTCCGTGGCTGAGTCCTGGGTGTCCGTCGGGTCCGTGGTGTCCGTCGGGCTGCTGGAGTCTGTGGGCGCCGCGGTGTCCGTGGGCGTGGCCGACGTGCCCGGGCCGGTGTCGCCGCCGGTGCTGAGCTGGGCTCCGGGCTGGCACGCGATCAGGCACATGACAGGCAGCACGGGGATCATCTTGCCCCCAGCCTACTTGGCGCTGGGCTGGTCCTTGGCCTTCTTCTTGCCGCCGAAGAGCTTGCGCATCAGGATGGCCAGCGGGTCGTAGTAGCGGTCCACCACGCGCTCCTTGAGCGGGATGATGCCGTTGTCGGTGATGCCGATGTGCTCGGGGCAGACCTCGGTGCAGCAGCGGGTGATGTTGCAGAAGCCGCTGCCGTACTCGTCCTTGATGGCCGGGATGCGGTCTTCCTGGTCGAGGGGGTGCATGTCCAGGCTGGCGGCGCGGATCATGAAGCGCGGTCCGACGAACTTGTCCTTGCGGGCGTGCTCGCGCAGCACGTGGCAGACGTCCTGGCACAGGAAGCACTCGATGCACTTCCGGAACTCCTGGACCCGGTCGACGTCCTCTTGCATCATCCGGTAGCGGCCGTCCTCGGGCAGCGGCGGTGGCGAGAACGGCGGGATGCGCTTGTTCATCTCGTAGTTCCACGAGACGTCGCACACCAGGTCCTTCATGATCGGGAAGGTCTTCAGCGGCTGGACCGTGACGTCGCCCTCGGGCAGCGAGTTCATGCGGGTCATGCACGCCAGGGCCGGCTTGCCGTTGACCTCCATGCTGCAGGAGCCGCACTTGCCGGCCTTGCAGTTCCACCGGAGCGCCAGGTCGCCGGCCTGGTGGGCCTGGACTCGGAGCAGGACGTCGAGCACGACCATGCCCTCGTCCACCTCGGTGTCGTAGGACTCGAAGTCCCCGCCTTCGGCGTTGCCGCGCCAGACGTGGAAGGTGCGCTTGTCAGGCATGGATGCCTCCGTCGAGCTCGTCCAGGGATGTGCGGGCGAGCTCGGCGAGCTCGGTGGGGTCTTCGCCGCGGTCCACGGCTGTGACGACCATCTCGCCGTCGGGGCCCTTGTGCACCGTGTGGTTGATCCGGGCCCACTCGGCGCTCTCGCCCTCGTGGTCCAAGCGGGTGTGGGCGCCGCGGGACTCGGTGCGGGCCAGGCCGCAGCGGGTCACGGCTTCGGCCACGACCATCATCGACTCCAGGCTCAGGGCCTCGTGCCAGCCGGGGTTGTACTGGCTGGCGCCGTGGGCCTTGACGACCGCGACCTTGGCCTTGAGGGCCTCGAGCCGGGTGACCGCGTCCTTGAGGCCTTCCTCGCTGCGCACGATGTTCACGCCCTCGTGCATGATGTCCTGGAGCTCCTCGTGGAGCAGGTACGGGTTGGGCCCGTCCTCGCGGTTCAGGCAGGCCGTGGCCTTGCGGATGCCCGCCATCACGTCGTCGGGGTTCGGCTCGCAGGGGGTGTCGCCGAGCTCGTCCAGGTAGGCCTTGGCGCCCTTGCCGGCGAGCCAGCCGAAGACCAGCAGGTCGGACAGGCTGTTGCCGCCGAGGCGGTTGGCGCCGTGCATGCCACCGGCGCACTCGCCACACGCGAACAGGCCCGGGACCGAGCTCATCTGGGTGTCGCTGTCGACCAGGATGCCGCCCATGAAGTAGTGCAGGGTGGGCCCGACCTCCATCGGTTGCGCCGTGATGTCGACCTCGGCCAGCTCCTTGAACTGGTGGTACATCGACGGCAGCTTCTTCTTGATGTACTCGGCGGGCCGGCGGCTCGCGATGTCCAGGAAGGCGCCGCCGTGGGGGCTGCCCCGGCCGGCCTCGACCTCCTTGGTGATGGCCTTGGCGACCACGTCGCGGGTGAGCAGCTCGGGCGGGCGCCGGGACTTGTCGTCGCCTTCGAGCCAGCGGTTCGCCTCTTCCTCGGTGTCCGCGGTCTCGCTCTTGAAGCGGTCCGGCACGTACCGGAACATGAAGCGCTCGCCCTCGCTGTTCCGCAGCACGCCGCCCTCGCCGCGCACGCCCTCGGTGACCAGGGTGCCGCGCACCGACGGGGGCCAGACCATGCCCGTGGGGTGGAACTGGGTGAACTCCATGTCCTTGAGCTTGGCGCCGGCCTCGTACGCCATGAAGGCGCCGTCGCCGGTGTACTCCCACGAATTCGAGGTGATGCGCCAGCAGCGCCCGCCCCCGCCCGTGGCGAAGATGATGGCCTTGGCCCGGAACAGCACGAAGCGGCCGAGCTCCCGCCAGTAGCCCAGGATGCCCGCGGCCCTGTCGCCGTCCTTGAGCACGTTGAGTGCCGTGCACTCCATGTGGACCTGGATGCCGGTGTGCACGCCCTTGTCCTGGAGTGTGCGGATGAGCTCCAGGCCCGTGCGGTCGCCGGTGTGGGCCAGGCGGGGATAGCGGTGGCCGCCGAAGGGACGCTGGTTGATCAGACCGTCCTTGGTGCGGTCGAAGACCGCGCCCCAGGTCTCGAGCTCGCGGACGCGATCGGCGGCGTGCTTGGCGTGCAGCTCGGCCATGCGCCACTGGTTCAGGAACTTGCCCCCGCGCATGGTGTCGCGAAAGTGCACCCGCCAGTTGTCCCGGCTGTCGTTGTGGCCCAGGCTGGCGGCGCAGCCGCCTTCGGCCATGACGGTGTGGGCCTTGCCCAGCAGGCTCTTGCAGACCAGGCCGGTGTTCAGCCCCAGGGCCGAGCACTCGATGGCAGCCCGCAGGCCAGCGCCGCCGGCGCCGACCACCACCACGTCGTGCTCAAAAGTCTGGATCTCGGAGATGTCGGATGCCACGGAATCAGCCCCAGGTGTTGAGGTCGGGGATCGCGCCCATGCAGACCAGGCGGATGTAGATGTCGGTGAACCAGACCCAGAGCATCGAGGCCCAGGCCCAGAATTGGTGCTTCTCGTTGAGCCGGGTGACGAAGTTCCAGCGGCCCAGGGCCCGCTTGCCGGCCTTGTCGCAGGAGAAGCAGTCCTTGTGGCCGCCGACCAGGTGACGGCCGGCGTGGCAGCCCAGGGTGTAGGCGCCCAGCAGGATCGGGTTGATGATCAGCACCAGCGAGCCCACGCCGATGCCGAGCTCGCCGCCGCGCCACAGGCCCATGTAGGCGTCGTAGGACAGGATCGCGATGTAGGCCAGGGCGATGTACCAGGTGTACCGGTGCACGTTCTGGATGAGCAGCAGCGCGGTCTCGCCGCGGTACTTCTTCTGGGGCATGCCCACGACCGCGCAGGCGGGCGGCGTGAAGAAGTAGGCCCGGTAGTAGAACTTTCGGTAGTAGTAGCAGGTGAGCCGGAAGCTCAGCGGCCCCAGCAGGATGAACCAGCTGGGCGAGTAGGGCAGGATGCTCGTGGGCCAGATGTCCATGAGCCACTGGGGCGCCATGCCGAACCAGGCGTGGTCCGCCCCGGCGACCATCTCGCCGCCGGGAAAGGCCCACAGGATCGGGCTGTAGAACGGCGACAGGTAGCCGCCGTAGCCTTCGGCCCCGCCGTCGAACCAGAAGTTGTCGCCCAGGTACGCGACAACGGTGACGTAGATGGAGAACAGCAGGAAGATGCCGCCCTGGACCGCTGGGGTGACCCACCAGTTGTCCTGGCGGGTGGTGTCCCCCACGCCGCTGCCATGACCGCCGATCTGTGCTTGCGCCATCGCGCTGCTCCTCTGGAAAGGCGGGGCGACCTTAGCCGAGGCGCCCTCGCGATGCCAGCCAGCGCGGATGGGGGGCCGGGCGGCCCGAGGAGCGCGTGATCAACAGTCCGGGATGTCCAGCCAGCCGTTGCCCTGGATCGCCACCACGGCCTCGAGCTTCGCCCGGAAGGTCTCCAGCGCAGCAGGGGCCTTCTCGGCCAGGTCGGACTCCTCGTAGCGATCGGAGACCACGTTGTAGAGCTGGTAGTTGTCCCGGCAGCGGCTGTCGCCATCTGCGATCACGTCGACCTTGATCTTCATCGCCCCGCTGCGCAGCGCCGCGGCGCCCGTCAGCTCCGAGTTGAACATCTCCGTGTAGACCTGGTCTCGGATGATCCCGGGCACGTCTTTCATGAACGGCACCAGGCTGACCGAGTCCGTGCCGCTGGAGCCGTCGGTGTCGGCCACGTCGGCCACGGTGGCAAAGATGTCGGCCACCGACACCGGGTCGGCGATCTCGCGGCCCGGGTCGTTGACCCACGTGGGGCTGCGTTGCCAGTCCGTGGTGCTGACGAAGTCCGGCTGGGCGGCCTGCCAGGCCCGGCCGTCGGTGACGATCAGCGGGACCCGCACGCCGGACTCGAACACCGTCGCCTTGCCGCGGCCGTCGTCGAAGGGGCCCTCGGCGTAGTCACGCCAGGTGCCGTTGTCGCCCAAGAAGATGATGAGCGTGTCGTCCAGGTCGTCGAGTCCGGCCAGCAGCTCCCCAATTTGGATGTCCAGGCACTCGGCCAGGGCCTGGTACTTGCCGATGTCCTCGGTGGGGAAGTCGCCGTCGGTGTAGCTGTAGGTACAGGCGGCGTCGGGGAGATCCAGGGGATCGTGGGGGGCGTTGTAGGACGCCACCAACAGCCATGGCCGGGCCTGGTCGTTGGCCCAGCCCAGGCTCGCATCGGTGATGTTCAGCGTGGCGTACTCGGTCTCCAGCCACCCGGACGCGGTGACCGTGCCCTGGTAGTCGGTCCAGGAGTTCAACGACTCCCAGCGCCGGTAGTTGGCCACGTCGCCGCCGATGGCGCCCTGGAAGCGGCCGAAGCCGTGGGTGTTGGGGTTCAGCTCGTGGGTGAACTCGTCGTCGTAGTTGGTGGACCACTCCTCGCCGCCCGGCCCGTCGTTCTCGCCCAGGTGCCACTTGCCGAACAGGGCGGTCTTGTAGCCCTCGCGCACCACCAGCTCGGCCAGGGATGTGTCCTCGGTGAGCAGGGCGGCGGGGCTGTAGAGGCTCACGGGGTTGCCCACGCCGTGGTCGTAGGCCTGGCGGCCGGTCATGACCGTGGCGCGGGTGGGGGAGCAATTCGGGTTCGCCCAGGCGTCGGTGAACCGCACGCCGGCCGTGGCCAGGGAGTCGATGACCGGGGTCTGGGGCAGCCACTGGGCGTCGTTGCGGTAGTCGGGGTCGCCGTCGTCGGCATAGGCCCCGATCTTGTCGACGCCGATGTCGTCGGCGATGATCAGCAGCACGTTCGCGGGGGCCTGACTGCCCCCGGCCTGACCGGTCGGCATCTCCGGGCCGCGGTTTTCAGTGAGGAGGTAGGCGGCGCCGATCACCACGATGCCGGTGCCGGTGAGGGTGAGGGTGGATCGCTTCTTGTCCATGGGGAGTGTCCCTGCCTGGGGTGTTGCGCCGAGGCTACAACGGCGCCCGCTCGCGGCCGTGTCACGGAGTCTCTCGGATTGCGGGGCTTCGTCTCGGATCCGCGACATTCCCGGTCCCGGAGCGGACGCGGCTACCCTGCCCACGTGGTCTCGCTTCTCTGGCTCGCCTGCACGCCGACTCCGACTCCTCCAGAGGCCGTCGGCCTGCTGGACTTCGGGCACCACGCGCCCACCAACCTGCTCTGGGTCGGGGTCGACACCCTGCGCCGGGATCGAGTGGGGCGCTACGGCGGCGGAGCGCTGACGCCGACCTTGGACCGCCTGCTGTCCGAAGGCGTGGCGCTGGACCAGCACCGCTCGTGCTCCAATTGGACCTATGCCTCGCTCGTGTGCGCGACCGCCGGGCGCTCACAACTGGACCTGGGCTTCGCGCCCTACGGCAGTGAGATGCTGCCCGACGACCTCACCTTGCTGCCCGAGCTGTTGCGCGGCGAGGGCTACCGCACCGAGCTGGTCACAGCCAGCGGCTTCGTGGGCCCGACCGGGGGCTATAGCGAGCGCTTCCACGACTCCCAGTACACCCGCGGCATGGACGCCCTGGACATCAATGACAGGGCCCTGGCGACACTGGAGTCACTGCTCGACGACGACACGCCCTGGTTCCTCCAGCTCCACTACCAGGATCCCCACGACCCCTACGACCCCCCCGATGGCTGGGCCGAGCTCGAGGGGCTGGCACCCATCGACTACGAGCTGACAGGCTCGGAGTGGGGAGAGCTGATGGACGAGTGGCCGGATCTTCCCGCCGACGAGCAGGCGCTGATCATGGCGCACATCGACGCCCGCTACGCCGGGGAGATCGCGTACTGGGACGCGGCCCTGGGCGACCTGATGGCCGAGCTGCAAGACATGCCCGGGGCGCTGGAGGACACGCTCGTGGTGTTGTGGGCCGACCACGGCGAGCAGTTCTGGGAGCACGGCGAGATCACCCACGGCCTGGACCTCTTTCTGGAAGAGACCGCTTCGATCGGCGGGCTGTGGACCCTGTCCGGTGACCTGGGTGGTCCGGGCCTGGCGCCCGCGGCCTGGGCCACGCCGACCACCCATGTCGATCTCCACGCGGCCGCGATGCAGGGCATCTCTCAGCGCGCTGTGGACGGCGTGTCGGCCGTGCTGGTGGGCGACGAGCCCGACCCGGACCGCACGCTATCGATGCTGCGCTACCACCTCAGGGACGACCCCAGCCTCCACGCCATCGAGCAGAGCGGCTGGCGCTACCACGTCTACTGGGACGGTCGGAGCGGGCTCTATGACGTGTCGAGCGACCCCGACGAGCTCGTGGATCGCTCTGTGGACGAGGCCGAGCGCGCCGCCGAGATGCGGGCCTTGCTAGCCCCGCAGATCCAGGCGCTGGCCGAACTCAAGGGAATCGAGCCGCCCGAGGGGTTCTGACCTCACTGATCGACGCTGTTCAGACCCAGGTGTGGTGGGCGTCGCCCTCCTCGCGGGGGTCGGCCTCGACCGGCATCTCGATCTCGTCGGTGGGCTCCACCGTGAGCAGGTGTCGGCACTTGGGGCACGAGTCTGCCAGGGGGTAGCTCGGGCCGTAGCCACCCAGCACGACGGGGTCGCCGCAGTGGGGGCAGGCGCCGGTGACGCGGTCGGCGTGTGCGCGGATCTGGAGCGTCCACGCCGCCAGCAACAACCCGACGCTCGGGAACAGGATCGGGCCGTAGAACTGGACCACGGGCACGAAGACGGACGCCAGGCCCAGGGTCAGGCCACAGCCCAGGTAGATGCCCGCCCGGCTCCAGCGCATGGGCGTGGAGTAGTTCACGCCGTGCCCGGGGGCGATGGTGGTGTGGCCGAACTCATCGCGGATGAGGAAGGGTTGGGTCTGCATGACACCTCCGAACCCAGCGGGCCCTCAGGCGAGGTGCATCTTGTCGGGGAGCGCCATCCTGGCCGTCGTCTCGTCCGTGAGCCTGCCGGGGAGTGTCTTCGAGTGTAGGCAGGACGAAGCAGGCCTTGGAAGGGAATTCTGAGAGTGCACGCCCAGGGGGATAGGTTCTTGCGGATGGAGGGCCCGTGCCACAGATCACCGTGCACCACCTGGAGAACTCGCGGTCGACCCGCATCCTGTGGCTGCTGGAGGAGCTCGAAGTCCCCTACGAGGTCAAGGTCTACGCCCGCGACCCCAGGACCTCGCGGGCACCGGTCGAGCTGCGGGATCTACACCCCCTGGGCAAGGCGCCTGTCGTCACGGTAGATGGGCTGGTGCTGGCCGAGTCCGGCGCCATCCTGGAGCACCTGGTCGACGGGGTGGGCCAGGGTCGCCTGCGGCCCGATCCCGGCACCCCTCAGGCCGTGCAGTGCCGCTACTGGCTGCACTTCGCCGAAGGCTCGCTCATGCCACCCCTGCTCCTGGCCCTGATCTTCGGCAAGCTCCGCCGAGCCAAGGCGCCTTTCTTCATCAAGCCGGTCATCACCGGGGTGGCGGACAAGGTCGATGCCCAGTACACCTCCGCCGAGCTGGAGCGCCTGTTCGGCTTCGTGGAGCAGCACCTGGGCCAGCACCCCTGGTTCGCGGGCCCCGAGCTGTCTATCGCCGACGTCCAGATGAGCTACCCGGTCGAGGCCGGCCTGGTCCGGGCGCGCTTGGACGGCGGACATCCGAACATCGACGCCTGGCTCGCGCGGATTCACGAGCGGCCCGCCTACCAGCGAGCCCTCGCGCGCGGTGGTCCCATCGCGGTGCCCCTCTGATGGTCTTGTTGTGGCTGGCGGCGTGCGGCGGCGGAGAGCTGAGCACGCGTCCGTGGCCGTCCGGCCCGGCCCCCGAGCAGACCGACACCCACGAGCTGGGCGACTCGGCGACGCCGAGCGACTCCGCCCCGCCGACGGACACCGCTGCCTCCGACACCGCCCTCCTGGGCTGGATCGGGTCTCCCTGCGAGACCACCGCCGAGTGCCCCTACGACGGGGCGGTGTGCCTGACCGATGCCCAGGGCTTCCCCCAGGGCACCTGTTCCGCGGCCTGTGCCGACTACTGCGACGACAGCCACGGCTACCCGACCACGGGCTGTGTCGACGCCGCGGCGCTGCCGGCCGCACCGGGTGACGGCGCCTGCCTCTCGCGCTGCGACACCAGCCTGTACCCCGCGACCGGCTGTCGCAGCGGCTACGGCTGCGTGCCCGTGGCCCGCGCCGATGCAACCCTGACCGACATCTTCGCCTGTGTGCCCGGCGCCCAGATGGACATCGGCGAGTGCCGCGAGGAGCTCCTGGCCCGCGAAGTCGGCTTCGAGGCCAACATCCGGGACGACAGCCACCCCGAGGAAGACCCGTCGCTGACCTGCCACGTGGCCGATCCGGTCTACCTGATCCCGCCCGTCGCTGGCGTCTCCTTGCGCTACTACTACGACGACGAGCCCGACAGGGTCCTGGTCGACTGCGAGACGGCCCACGCCATCGTGGACACGGCCCAGGACATCGGGCCCCTGGGCGTGGCAGAGCTCGTGCACGTGGGCACCTACAACTGCCGCACCATCTCGGGGTCTTCGTCCCTGTCCCAGCACGGGCTGGGCAGGGCTCTGGACATCAACGGCTTCACCTTCGACAGCGGGGACACCGTGACCGTGCTGGACCACTGGGAAGACGGCGACAACACCCCGGAGTCGTGGGAGGGCCAATTCCTCTACGAGGCCGTGCACCGCTGGCACGACGACTGGATCTGGAACGTGATCCTGACCCCCGAGTACAACAGCGCCCACGACAACCACTTCCACGTGGACATGACCGAAGGCAGTCACTCGCTGGGGTTCACCGACGGGCCTTTCCTCGGCGTCACGCCTTGGCCGGGCGAGTAGATCAGCCGTACAGCGCGAGCCAGTGCTGCACCCACGTGGCCAGGTGAGCCAGGACCGCGCCACCTCCCAGCATGGCGAGCCAGAACCACACCTCGGCGTGCGGCAGAGCACGCAGTGCGGGATCCCGCCGCTGCACCAGCGCCCGGATGGCCGACGCCAGCCCAAAGGCGCTCACCAGCCCGAAGGGGTTGAACACCAACGCGGCCACGGCGAGCGCGGTCCAGGTGCTCAGTGCCGAGGCGGCGATGGGGTGCTGGCTCGGACTCACGCTCGCTCCCGGTCTGGTGCGCTTGCGGGAGTCTACGCGCTTGCCCGATCGACGCCCTCTCAGGCCGCGGATCTGGGCCGGACTCGCCCTCTTGCGGGTTCGACCACGCCGCCCTGGTGGACAGCCATCAGCCGTCCCTGGTCCAGGAACAGGCCCATGTGGCCGTCGTGGGTGGCGGCGTGATGGGCCGTGCAGACGGTGACCAGGTTGTGCTCGCTGTGGTCGCCGCCCTGGGCGAAGGGTCGCAGGTGGTGCAGGTCGAGGAAGAGGTTGCACGCGCAACCTGGGAACACGCAGCGGTAGTCGTCTCGGGCCAGCACGGCCCGGCGGGTGCGGTCCGGGATGTGGCGGGTGAGCTTGCCGCGGTCCGGGCCGTGGGTCAGGTCGAGCACCTCGGAATCGTCGAGGGCCTGGGTCACCACGTGGTCCATGACCAGGAAGTCCGGGTGGGTTGCGGTGGCGCAGTCCGGGCACAGGGTGATGACGGTGCGGTGAAGGGGCTCTGACGGCGGTTGTTCGGCTTCGTCGGCCAGGGCCTTGGCCGCCCGGCGGATGACCAGTCCCAGGAGCCGGCCGTCGTCGATGTCCTGGTCTCTCAAGGATGTCTGAGACCGGAGCAGCGCCAGGGTCTTGTCTAAGACCTCGGCATCGGTGGCCTCCATCAGGAAGCTCCGGCGGCGTCGTGGCGGTGCGAGGCCCACGGCATCGGGGCTCGGCGGCTTGTCCCCCTTGCAGACCGAGTCCACCTGGCGCTCCAATTCTCGGGATGAGATGTGTGTTGCACGTGCAACCCAGTCGGCTGCGGTGTCTGGGTCTGCGACCTGGAGGAGCAGCCGGGCCTTGGTCCACGGGAGCTCGCCGCTGGCGAAGGCCTGTTCGAGGGCGGGCAGTGAAGGTGCTTCTCGGGCGAGCTTGAGCAGGGCCTTGAGCTTGAAGGCGCCGAACTCGAGGCAGGTCCGGGCATAGGCGGACATCGAAGGGTGACCGAGCTGTCGGTAGAGCCGTTGCTCCTTCATCTCCAGGAGCAGGATGGCGAGTCTGTGCTCAGCGGCCCGGGAGGTGGCGAGGGCTTCGAGCAGGGCCTGGTGGAGGTCTTGGGCGGTCATGGGTTCTCCGTTGGTCACACAGAGAATCTAACCTGCCGTTATCACGACCCTTTCAGCGCCTTCAGGCCCTCGTTTCACGCCCTTGCTGACCTCGCGGGGTGCCCTTGGTGCTGCAACGCCAGCCTGGTGGCTCTGAGGGGTCCTCGCCGCCCGCTGCAGGCACCATCCGTGCCTTCGTCCCCGTGAGCGCCTCAAGACTGTCAAGGAAGAACCTGGCCTTTTGACAATTCAATCCCAGCTCGGCGCACCGCGGTCCTGCGCACTGGGCCATGGACAACGGGGACAAACCGGCGCGACGCCGGGCGGCGCGGCGCTCCGCAGCGCCCTCGCGGAGTTGCCCCCATTGCCCACAGCCCCGACGACGACGACGTGAAGAACAGAAGGACAGGGTCGGGCCCAGCCGCTGAAGTTCCACGCTGCCGTCACCGCCGACGTCTGTCCCCAACCGCCTCCGATTCCACCAGGCCCCTCTTTGTCTCGCCGTCGTCGGGCCTGTGGAGTCGTGGGCAGGTGCTCCCGTGACCTGGCCCAACCCACCGACCTGGGCCGCACCTGTCCATGTCTCCATGGGCCGTCCCGCCACCACACGTCGCCAGAACCGCGCGACCTGAGACCGTCCGGAGACATGATCCATTCCATTGTCATGCCCTAGAGTCAGAACTATTGATCATCACGATCTATGCTCGAAATGATAATGCTTAACAAAAGGTTCCTGACCCCGGTTGCCCCGGTCGCCGCGTCGCCCCTCCCGATCCGCTCGACTAGGCGGCAGAGGAGTCCTTGGGGAGCACGTCGGGACGCCCCAGCGCATAGCCCTGGGCCAGCTCGAGCCCCAGAGCGCGCATCCGCTGCACGATCTCCGGAGTCTCGGCGCCTTCGGCCACGGTCTTGATGCCCAGGGCCTGGGCGAGATCGTGGATGGCGCGGACCAGGATCTGCTGGGTGGGGTCGTCCAGGTCCCGGGTGAACACGCCGTCGATCTTCAGGGCGTCCACCGGCAGGTTCTTCAGGTAGGCGAAGCTCGCCAGGCCGCTGCCAAAGTCATCCAAGGCGAAGCGGCAGCCCCGGTCCCGCAGCTCGCCGATGAAGCGGACGGCCTTGGCCAGGTTCCGGATGGCGGCGGTCTCGGTCACCTCGAACCCCACCCGCCCGGGCTCGAACCCGCGCTGGTCCAGGGCGCTCAGCACGAAGCGCTGCAGCCCCTCGTCGGCCAGGCTGGCACCGGACAGGTTGATGGCGATCCGCTGATCTTCCGGCCACCGGGCCAGGCTGTCCAGGGCCCGGGCCACCACCCAGCGATCCAGAGCGCCCACCAGGCCGAAGCGCTCGGCGGCGGGGATGAAGGTCGCGGGCAGGGCCAGGGTCCCGTCGGGCTTCAGCATCCGGACCAGGATCTCGTAGCGCACGATGCGCTGGGGCTCGGCCAGGGAGCAGATGGGCTGGCGCACCAGGCGCAGCCGATCGGAGTCGATGGCGTCTTGGAGCACCGACGCGGTGAGGATCTCGGCGTGGCGGTGGCGGGCGCTCTGGTCGGGGCCCTCGTACACGTGCACGCGGCCTCGTCCGGCGTCCTTGGCGGCGTAGCAAGCCACGTCGGCCTGGGCCAACAGCGTGCCCGTGCCCCGGCTGTCCTCGGCGATGCCGACCACCCCGATGCTGGCACCGATCGCGAAGGGCCGGCCATCCCACAGGAAGCGGTGTGCGCTCAGGGCGTGCACCAGCCGCTCGGCCGTGGCGACGGCCCGGTCCAGGGGGCAGTCCGGCAGCAGCAGGCCGAATTCGTCTCCGCCGATCCTGCCCAGGGTGTCGGCAGCGCGGATGTGCCCCCGGAGCAGGTCGGCGACCTGGCGCAGCAGCGCGTCTCCGGCCGCGTGGCCCACGGTGTCGTTGACCAGCTTGAAGCGGTCCAGGTCCAGGAAGGCCAGGGCGTGCCGACGCTGGGTGCCGTGCACCGTCGCCGCCAGGTCGTCCAGCACCTGCTCGAAGCGCCGGCGGTTGACCAGGCCCGTGATCTCGTCGTGGCTGGCCTGGTGCTCGGCCAGGTCCCGCGCCTCGGACAGGGCCACTTCGGCCCGCTGGCGCTCCTCGACCTGGCGCTGGAGCGCCCGGAGCTGGCGGCGCTCGTGGTTGCCGCGCCCGGTGATCAGGAGCATCAGCGCACTCACCAGCCCGGCCAGCACCACGCCCACGACCATCGTGCCCGCGGACAGGAAGGCTCGCCGTGCGCTCAGATGAGCGCTCGTCACCGCCTGCTCGAGCGCCCAGGACCGGCCGCCCACCTGGACGATGTGCCGCCAGGGTTCCGGGACGCCAGACCACTCGCCCTGCGCAGTGCGGAGTCGGCCGAGGGGCATGGCTGTGCCGTCCGTGACATCGCTCAGGCGGGCAGCGAACTGCTCGCCGTCGGCGCTCAAGGCTTGGCTGAGCAGCCCCTGGAGATCCACGACGATCACGGCGAAGCCCCGTGTCTGGCCGTTCGGGGCTCGGACCGGCGCCAACAGGAGCACACCGGTGCCGTCCCCGTCGGCCTGCACCAGCTCGATGGGCGCCGTGGCTGAGACCTGACCGGTCTGGAGGGCCCTGGCGATGGCCTTGCGCCGTCGGGGCTCGGACGCGATGTCGTACCCCAGCGCCTGCTCATTGCCCGCTTCGGGTTCGATCATCGCCACCGGGACGGCCCAGTCCAGGGACGACGCCATGGGGTTCCAGGACACCGCTCGGATTGCGGGGTTGTGGTCCAAGGGGCGCTGGACAAAGGTGCTGAAGGCGCTGGCTTCCACCTGCGTGTGGCCTTCGAGGAAGGTGGCGACCGTGTCGGCGATCTCCTCGGCGTGGGCCAGGGCGGTGTCCAGGGCCGCGGCATGGCTGTCGGCCAGGCGGCCCAGGTCGGCGGACAGCCGGCGGTCGTTGCCGTCGATGGTGGCCCGCAGCAGAAGGCCCAGCAGCAGAGCCGACGCCAGGAGCCCCAGGTTCAGGGACACGACCCGACCTGACCAAGCTTCCTGTTGCCGGCTCAGGAGTGACCACGTGGCTGGGGCGACCAGGAAGACCCCAGCGACATCGCCGAGCCACCACGTCCACCAGCGCGTGGTGGGGTCCGCCGGACCGAACAGGCTCGGATCGGCGAGGGCCTGAACCGCCACCGTGGCATTCAGGGCACAGGCCAGCGGCCCGCCCAGCAACAGGAAGGTCGCGATCTCACGGTGGGTCAGCAGCGTCGCTCCGGAGTGGGTCAGACGCTGGATGAGCATCGCGCCCAGGCCGGCCTGCAGGGCCGCTCCGGCGCCCACAGCGGCCAGGTGCCAGGCGACTGGAAGAGCCTGGCCCAAGGAAGGGTCGCCTGCCGCCCAGATGGCCAGGTTCGCCCCCAGGGAGCCCAAGGCGATGCCGGGCAGGGCACGGATGCCCACCCCCAGCGCCAGGCCCAGCGCCAGCCCCGCCGCCGGCCAGAACGGCATGGCAAAGCCAGAGTCGAACAGGAGCCGCATCGTGCCCCAGGCCAGGGCGCCATAGAGCAGGGCCGATGCGGTGATTGCGCGAGACCACGACCACGTGGCCTTCGGGCGCGCCTCTTGGAACCCTTGCTCGCTCACACGCGCTGCTCCCGGATCCCTCTGGCTGAATCGGCAGGGACCGGCGGCTCCTTGAGAGGAAGCCTCCTCCACCCGCGCTCCCGCCGCCCGGGGATACCCTCCACCGGTCTCGCTTCCGGAGCTGACGATGGGTCGCCCCTTGGTCCCGCCCGTGGTGCTCGCCAGCACCTTTGCCTTCGACGACACGGCTGGCATGGCCGCGTCGGTGCCCGGCAAGGGCCAAGTGCCCGAGCCCGGGGATCCGCTCTACACCCGGTGGTCCAATCCGACGGCCCGGGCGGTCGAGGAGCGCATCGCCGCCCTGGAGGGCGCCGAAGGCGCTTGGGTGACCGGGTCCGGCATGGGGGCCATCCACACGGCCTTGATGGTGGGACACGTGCTGCGGGCGGGGCCGATGCTGGTCCAGAACGAGGTCTACGGCGGGACCAGCGAGCTGGTCGACGGGGTGTTCCCCTTGCTTGCCGTGGACGTGCACCGGGCGCCGGTCGACGGGTTGGTACGGGCGGCCGGCACGCTGTCCCCCACCACCATCCTGGCCGAGCTGCCTTCGAACCCGCTGCTGCGGGTGGTGGACCTGGCGGCACTCCGCGCGGCCGCGCCCGGGGCCACGATCATCGTCGACGCCACGTTCGCGACCCCCTTGAACTGCCGGCCCCTGGACCACGGGGCCGACGTGGTGGTGCACAGCGCGAGCAAGTACCTGGGGGGCCACCACGACCTGGTGGCCGGCGTGCTCTCCACGAGCGGTGAGCGGCTGCGGCTGGCCTGGCGCCTGCGCAAGCTATTCGGGCCGACCCTGGACCCGGCTGCGTGCTATCGGCTGTGGCGCGGTCTGGAGACGCTCGACCTGCGGGTGCGCCACCAGAACGCCAGCGGGCGAGCGATCGCCGCGCGCCTGGCCGAGCACCCAAGGGTCCTGAGGGTGCACCACACCTCCCGTCCCGATCACCCGGATCACGCCGTGGCCGCCCGCCTGCTGTCCGCCGGGGGCGGCGTGCTGTCCTTTGACTTCGATGGCTCTGCAGCAGCGCTGAGCGACCGCCTGGAGCGCTTCCGCGTCGCGCCCAGCCTGGGCGGCGCCCACAGCCTCGTGACGTGGCCCAACGCCGTCACGCACGCCGGGCTCTCGCCCCAGGAACAGGCCGCAGCGGGCCTGGGGGGCGGGCTCGTTCGGCTGGCGCTCGGGCTGGAGGACGTCGACAGCCTGTGGTCCGACTTGACGCAGGCTCTGGATCAGTCCGGCACGTAGACCTCGTGGGTATCCACGACCCCCAGGCTCTCCGTGTCCCCGCCTCCGGGCAAGAAGATGCGGCCGTCGATCGCTGCGGCGCCCAGACCGTGCCGGGGCACGGGCATGTCCGGGAGCTCGACCCAGGCGTCTGTGGCGGGGTCGTAGGCCTGGGCTTGCGGGAAGACGCCACTCTCGGCGTCGTCGTTGCCCTCGCCGCCAAAGGCGTAGATCAGACCGTCCAGGACGGCGACGGCGAGTCCCCCGCGGCTGGTGGGCATCGGCGCCAGCTCGGTCCAGGCATCGGACACCGGGTCATAGGACGCGACGCTGTCGGTGTGGCTGCCGATGGATCCCGCCCGTCCGCCCACCGCATAGACCAGGCCGTCCAGCGCCACGGCGCCCAGGTGGTCCCGGACACGGTCCATGGACGCCAGCGCCTGCCAGCTGTCGTCGAGCGGGTCGTAGACGTGGTGCTCGGCGACCGCCTCGCCACCGCGCAGCCCACCCACCACGTGGATGCGTCCGTCCAGCGCCACCGCCGCGCCGCCGCCGCGCTCGAAGCCTGCGGGCAGCGGGGTGATCTCGGCCCACGACTGGGCCCCCGGGTCCAGGACCCACGCCACGGCCACCGCGCTCATGGTCAGGCCCTCCAGGGTGCCGAGGAGGTACACGCTGCCATCGACCACGGCGGCCTGGGCGTGGTGGACCTTGTCCGGCAGGTCCGCCAGGCTGGACCAGCTGTCGCTCACCGGGTCGTAAGCCTCGACCCGGGTCGTGGTGTTGAAGGGTGGCTCGAACCCACCAATCACCACGGCCTGGCCGTCCAGCACGACCACGGCGTGTTCCTGGAGCGGGGTCAGCAGGGGTTCCGCGGTGTGCCAGCCGCCTTCGTAGGTCGGCGCGGGCGCGGGGTCGCTGCCGGCACAGGCCATCAGCCAGAGCAGGGTCATGGACCGCCGCCGGTCCAGTCCTGCCAGCGGTGGGCCGCGAGGGCCCGCAGATCGGTTCCCCGGGCGCGGAGCATCCGGCCCAGGCTGGCGATCTTCTCGGCGTAGGTCTTCTCGGTGGCCTGGAGGTGGTCGAGCAGCCCCTGGACCGCGCCCCGGACCTGTGCGTCCAGGGCCAGCACCTGATCCTGGGTCGGCTCTCCATCGGCGCCTGCCGGGGGCTCGGGCTGAATCGGACACCCGATCAGGTACCGCAGGTGGGTCGGGGGAGGAATGTGGGGGAGGGGACCGATGGCGATGCCCCAGGGAAACGCGATGGAGATGGGGAAGATCTCGGCCCGGAAGTACTCCTTGAGGTGCAGACGGCGGGAGATGCCGCGACCCTGGGTGAGCACCATCAGCGTGTCGTGTGGCCCGGCGTTGGCCAGCGGCACGATGGGCACGCCGAGGGACAGGGCCATGCGCGCGTAGCCGGTCCGGCCGCCAAAAGTGACCTTGTACCGGTCCTTCCAGGGCCGGAACACGTCCAGATCTCCCCCCGGTGTGACCAGCACGTCGCGCCTGGCCTGGGTCAGGACCCGGGCGGTGTTGTCCCGGCGAGCCCGCATGACGCCGGCCCGGGCCAGAGCGTTGCCGACCCGCTCGCTGGCGAAGACCATCTCGTGGGCCAAGGGGTGGACCAGCCGGTCCCGGCCGAATTGGTTGACCCACGCATACCCCAGCCCCCACATGTCCGGCAGCATCAGTCCGCCGGAGTGGTTGGACACGATCATGGCCGGGGGAGGCGGCAGGTTCTCCCATCCTTCGGCATCGACGCGGAACCAGCCGCGCGGACCGAACAGGGGCTGCATCTGCCTGGCGAGCCGGACCACGTAGTCCGCGTCGACTGCGTTCGGGTCGTCGCCTTGGGGTGCGTTCCCGTGGTCCTGCATCCACGTGGCCACCCGTGACTTGGCCTCTGGTCCGGACATCGACACCCCGTGGCCCTCCTGTATCCTGGGGGCTGATGGTGAAGCTCGCGGAGCATGCCCTGAGGACTCGCCTCCGTCGACGGGGCTTCCAGACACGCTGGATCGACACCGACTCCGGCCGGGTCCACGTGCTCGAGTCCCAGGGCTCGGGCGACCTGCCGCCGCTGGTGCTGATGCACGGTCTGAGTGCGGCTGGGGTGCACTTCCGACCGATCCTGGAGCGGCTCTGCGCTCGGCACCGCAGGGTCATCTTGCCCGACCTGCCCGGCCACGGCTTCTCCGATCCGCCCCACGAGGGCATGTCCCCAGAAGTGCTGTACCAGTCCATGCTCCAGGTGCTGGACACCGTGGTCGAAGAGCCGTCGATCTTCTTTGGCAACAGCCTCGGCGGTGTGGGCTCGGTCCGCTACGCCGGTGTCCGCCCCGAGCGGGTCCAGGGGCTGATCCTGCTCTCCCCCGGCGGCGCCCTGATGGGCCACCACGAGCTGCGCAGCTTCCTCGAAGTCTTCGACCTGCGCACCCATCGCCAAGCCCTGGCGTTCGTGGACAGGCTGTTCGACAAGCCCCCGGCCTATCGGCAGGTACTCGCCTGGGGCGCACGCAGGACCTTCAGCGCCCCAGCCGTGCGGGAGCTGATCGGCTCCATCACCAGCGAGGACCTGCTCAAGCCGCAGGAGCTGGCCGAGCTGCGCATGCCCACGCTGGTGCTGTGGGGAGCGGCCGACGGGGTGCTGCCGCAGTACCAGCTGGACTACTGGCGCACCCACCTGCCGGCCCACGCCAGCTTCCTGGTCGAGGACGGCTTCGGCCACTGCGCATTCCTGGACAGGCCGCGCCTGGTGGTCGAGCACATGCTGCGGTTCGCCGAGGCCGTGTCCTAGCCCGAGTCCCCTGTCTCACAAGTTCGCGAGGTGAGTCGCGCCGCAATCGGCGCCGCTGGCAAGGCGCGGCGACGCTGTCGTGGCCGAGTCACGTCAAGGAGCCGGAACGCAGCCAGCGGCTTCGAGG
>Ga0114932_10002423_pt1 | contig 19640 bp, 18 predicted proteins | sample 2SBtaG_2_FD_87286 | JGI IMG/M metagenome (GOLD analysis project Ga0114932, IMG submission 87286) | Deep subsurface microbial communities from Kolumbo volcano to uncover new lineages of life (NeLLi) - 2SBTROV12_ACTIVE470 metaG | ecosystem: Environmental > Aquatic > Marine > Volcanic ... | reverse complement strand
TTTGCGATCTGCATTATTTGTTCCAGTGCCCAAGATAGATTTACAGCTGTGGGTCTTGTCTGAAAGAGAATTTTTTTTGCCTTTTCTAGATCCAAAAGTAAATCTTCTTTAGTTTTGGATGAGCTTTGTAATGCAGCAAGTGCCATCCCAAACGCACCTGACACACCAATTGCTGGAGCTCCACGAACCACTAAAGTTCTAATTGCATTCGCAACGTCGTTGTAATCAGTATATTTTACAAAAACTAATTCATTAGGTAGTTTGGTTTGATCAATCATCACCACAGAATCATTCTTCCACTCCACAGTACGCAATTCCATTATAACTTCAAACCAGTTAAAACCGGTTATATTACTTACCTATTACAGTTTAAAATAACCATTTAGTAGTTAACCATTTTATTATCCTTGGAGTTTCAATAACAATTGATGAAAATTTCTGATATCCGAAAGTATGATTCTAAGAGAATGTATGAGGCATATGATAGATGGCCAGAAATATCTCAAGAAAATTATTTTTCTCAGAATTTAGAAAAAATACAATTCAAGAACATAGATCATATTGTTTTTGCTGGTGTAGGAGGTTCTGGTACTATCGGTGATGTGATATCATCAATACTATCAAAAAACGACATTCATGTTAACGTTGTAAAGGGATACCTTCTTCCAAAAACTGTTGATCATAACACACTAGTAATCACAACTAGCGTTTCAGGGGATTCTAAAGAGGCTTTAACCATTTTACAAAATTCTAAAAAATCTAAGGGTACATTCTTAGCCTTCTCCTCTGGAGGCAAAATGAAAAAATATTCAAGTAAAAACAAAATACCTTACTATGAAATTCCTGAAATTCATTCACCGCGTGCATCTTTTTCTTGTTATCTCTATTCAATCTTAAATGTACTTGAAGATGTAATTCCTGTGAAAAAACATGATGTTAAAGAATCAATCTCTCTGTTAATGAAAACAAGGAAAGAAATTTCTTCAACTAACATGACAAATTCAAATCGAGCCTTATCATTAGCCAAATGGATTTCTGGTTTTCCGATTATTTACTATCCTTGGGGATTACATTCTGCTGCGATAAGATTCAAAAACTCATTGCAAGAAAATGCAAAAATGCATGTATTTGCGGAGGACATAATAGAATCATCTCATAATGGAATTGTAGCTTGGGAAAAGAAATCAAAAATTAAACCAATATTGATTACAGGTAAGGATGATTATATTAAAACGAAAGAAAGATGGCGTGTGATAAAGGAATTTTTTGATCTAAATAAAATACAATACAAAGAAGTTAACTCTCCAAATGGTAGCATTCTAACAAAACTTGTGAATCTAATTTATCTTTTAGATTACAGTAGCATATACTCTGCGGTTTTATCTAAAACTGATCCTACGCCAGTCAAGCCCATAGAATTTATTAAAAGTAGAATTTAGTCATGTAGAATTATCAGTATTGATTTTTTCTAGTAAACTAATAACATCTTGTTTACTTACTTGCTTTGGATTGTTATCTAAATGCTTTCTATCAGTTAAAATTAAATCTGCAGCTTCATTATAATTCTGTTTTAAATTAATTTTAGAAAAATTAAGTTTCTTTACTATATTTGAAAATCTATGATAAAATCTTGAGTTATTAAATTCATGGGCGTATAATGTTGTAAATGATAGTGCGTGACCGTGAGAATACCCTTCGTTAGAAAATACGTATGATAGCGCATGACCTAAGGTAGTAGAACAATTACCAAATCCTAAACCAGATATAAGCGACCCCAGAACAATTTTTTCCTTGTCCATTTTTAAAATTCCTTCCTCTAACAATTCAAATGCTTGATTACAGAGAAATTTTGTTAGGGGATTTCCATTTTTACTATCATATCCCTCTGAACATTGTGCAGCTGCATCTATGGTAGAATTTTTTATAATTTCCTGTGGTGAATCTTCAATGAAATGTGAGTCAACAATTGCAACATCTGCTATATGACTATCATCATGAAAGCTTTTTTTGTTTCCATTTACTTTTAGTACCGAGATTCTTGTTACCTCACTTCCACTACCAAATGTGGTTGGGATGCAAATTTTGAATTTTTTCATCTTACTAGCTACAAATTTTGCAACATCCATTGAGCTACCTCCGCCTAAACCAACAATGCTTGAAAATTTTGATTTTGAAAATTCAGAAATTATATTTTCAGTTATTTCAATATCAGGATTTGGCTCGACTTTATCAAATACATAACAATCTTTTATTTTCAAGTATTCAAGCCAACCTCTGGAAATTGCTCCCTTGCTTGTAATTATAAGACAGTTTTCCGGAAATGAATATTCTTTAGCAGAGTGTTTACCGAATATGATTGATGATGGTTGAATGATTTTAAACATGCTATGTAATTAAAAGTAGGATATTTTTTATAACTTGGCAAAAAATTGAAAAATATCATGAATAAATCTGACATATTACGTAATGGGCTTGAATCTAACCCCATTCTAAAAGTTGGTGGAGCATTTGATGCTATGTCTGCAAAATTAGTGGAAAACAGTGGTTTTGATGCAATATGGGCTGGAAGTTTTGGAATTTCTGCAACACATGCCTTGCCAGATGCTAGTATACTTACTATGACAGAATTTCTTAACGTAGCTTCTAACATGGAAGATGCTTGTGATATACCAATTATTGCGGATTGTGACACAGGATTTGGTGGACCAAGCAACGTAAGTCATATGGTAAAAAAATATGAAAAGGCTGGTGTTGCAGCTGTGTGCATAGAAGATAAAACATTTCCAAAACAAAATAGCTTTCTTGAAAATAGTAAACAGGAACTGCTTCCTGAAAAAGAATTTGTCGCAAAAATTATTGCGGCTAAAGAAGCTAAGGAAAATTCTAATTTCATGATAATTGGGAGGACTGAAGCACTAATTTCAGGACTAGGAATGAAGGAAGCTGTTAAACGAGCAAATGCATATGAAAAAGCTGGAGCTGACGCAATTTTAATACATTCCAAGCAGGATTCACCAGAAGAAATTTTTGAGTTTTCAGAATCATGGGGAGGTACATTACCATTAGTGGTTGTTCCAACCTCTTTTCCTACAGTAAAACTTGATGAATTAATTTCCCATAAGATAAAAATGGTAATCTATGCCAATCAAACATTGCGCGCAACTCATGCAATTATTTCAAAAGTTTTAGAACAATTAAAAAATTCTGCTAGTATTGATGATCTGTCTATTGATATGACATCTATGCAGGAAATATTTCAATTACAGGAAACATACAACATAAAAAAACAAGAAGAAAAAATTGAAAAAGATTTGAAAAAAATGGGTTATATCGATTGAAAGCAACTATTCAGAAAAAAATTTTTAATTATTTATTAAAAAATAATGTAAAAAATTTTGTTGGAGTTCCTGACTCTACAATGAAACATTTTATCAATGAGGGATTTAAAAAAAATAAAATTCTCATTACTACTAGAGAAGAAGAAGCTATTGGCATTGCTACAGGAATGAGTATGTCTAAAAGTGATTCCTTAGTGTTTATGCAAAATGCAGGATTTGCTAATTCATTAAGCACAATTACATCACTAGTTCAATTATACAAAATACCAATGATTTTTTTGATAGGTTGGAGAGGCTTTTTAAAAAATGACGCTCCGGAACATACTAAAATTGGAAAGATACAACCAAAACTACTTCAGGCGCTTTCTTTACAATCTAAAGTTCTAAATGAAAAAAATTGGAAGGCATCCTGTGATTGGGCTTTACAATTGATCAAAGGGGGAAAACCATGTGTATTAATTCTGATAAGGGATTTTATTGATTAGAAAAGAAGCAATTAGTATTATATCAAAAAAAATTGGTAACCAATCTATAATCTCTGCTAACGGTTTCATTAGCAGAGATCTTTTTGAGATTAATGATAAAAACTCAAATTTCTATATGATTGGCTCTATGGGATTAGCCTCTTCGATAGGTCTTGGTTTAGCCTTAAAAAATCCTAAAAAAAGATTTTTTATTTTTGATGGAGATGGAAATGTTCTGATGAATTTAGGTTCTCTAGCGACTATTGGGGCTACAGAGCCAAAAAATTTGGTTCATATTGTATTTGATAATAGTTTACATGAATCTACGGGTGGACAACCAACAATTTCAAAAAAAATTGATATTCATTCTGTTGCAAAGACACTAAAATACAAAACCTACAAAACTACTACAAAAAATGAATTAGAAAATATATTACACAGGATAAAAAAAGTGAAGGGTCCAATTCTAATTTTGATTAAAATTTCTAAAAGTAAAACAACTAGCAAACGAGTTGATATAGATGCAATTAAAATCAAGCAACGATTCATGGAATCGTTATAAGCTGGTTCATGAAAGCGATAATTCTTAGTGCTGGTTATGGTTCTAGATTGGGTAATTTAACAAAGGAATTACCTAAAAGTCTAGTTGATATCAATGGCAAATCGATAATTGAAAGGCAAATTGAAACATTTCGAAATAATGGTGTTAAAGACATAGTTGTGATTGTTGGTCCAAATAAAGACAAATTTCAATTGAATGATGTAGAATATGTTGTTGATAAAAATTTTCATGAGCATGAACAACTAGGAAGTTTAATGACAGCTAGCAAACATTTTCAGAATGATTTGGTGGTTTCGTTTGGTGATGTCATAGTTGATAATAATATAATGAAACAAGTGGTTGAATCAACTCATGATATCGGGATTGTTATTGATCTAAAATGGGAAAAAAATTATGAGAGTCGTACTCAACATCCAAAATCAGAGGCTGATTTAGCATTAACCAAATCAAACAAACTAACAAAAATTAAAAAAAATCTAGATCTCATTGAAAATCATCAGTTGGGTGAATTTTTAGGAATAATGAAACTAAGCAGTATAGGTTCAAAGAAATTTCTAGATATTTTTAACAGGTTGAATTCTTCGCATAAGGGAAAGTTTCACGATGCATCTTCATTCCAAAAAGCATATCTTACTGATATGATAGATGAATTAATTCAAACTAATGAGATTGTAAATCCTATTTTTATTAATGGCGTATGGTTTGAAATTGACACAATTGAGGACCTGGCAAACATAAGAAAAAAAATAGCAGATTAATTCGTTATCATGAATTAGTTTTTTCAAGTGGGTCGAACCACATTGATACTTCAGAAATAGCTCTATGTGCATCATTTTTGTCTAATGAAGATAGTTCTCTTTGTGCATCACCAGCTACTCGTCCAGCAATCCTAAGAACCATTAATTTACCTTTATTACGAAAATTATGTGGAACATTTGGTTTAATGTAGACAGAATCACCTGGCTTGAGTTCTTCAGTATGAGATTTATCATTAATTTTCCAATTTAGATGAACAGTGCTTTCTCCAACATTGTAAATATATTGATGAAGCCCTACTATCAAATCTAATTCTTCTAATGAATTGGAATCATTTTCTTTTAAAGTTGTAAATTCAAATGCTTTTGAAAAAGGCAGATTTCTTGAATGAGCAAGTTCAACAATTTCATATGTCTTTGTGGTTTCTGGGAATTGCCATTTTGCTGAATCCTTGTAATACTGTACGACGACTTTATCTTCAATGATATCGTTTGGAAGTAGATCTCTAGCATTAACATTCATAGCTTCTGCCAAACTTACAATTGTTTCATAAGACGGAATTTCGGAAGAATTTTCATATTGAATTAATTTCTCTTTATTAATACTAGTTCTTTTCTCCAGTTCTTCGAAGCTTAGTGATGCACAATTACGATGAAAATTCAACAAAGCTCCAAAAGCAGTTTTTCTACTAGAGAAATCTAGCCAATATGGTAACGATAATTCTTTACCAATAGCAGATAATTCTTGTTGAGTGTCAGCAGCTAGTTGATTTCCATAAGTTAATGCTAAAATCAGACCATTTTTTTTAGCACCCTTTCTAGTAGCGAATGAATGCGGTCTAAATGGAGTACCATATACAGAATCTCCCGTGTTCATTATGGCAATTTTTTTTTCTCCATCAGGTCCTCGATAATAGTAATTAACATCTCCAATAAAATATGTAAATTGATGCATGAAATGACCATTGTTCCATTGTACCGCAAGATTGTTTGGATCGTTATCTTCTACAATACAAAGTTCTTCGATCCACTCAGGACGAAATAATGCAACGCTACTCATTGCAGTATCTCTATATTCATAATAAGGCAAACCACCCCTATCCATTACACGTGAACTCTTCGCTGAATCTTCATTACGCATAATTTTAATTCCATCAGGACAATCATCATGTATTAAAAAGAAATCTCTATAATTTACCGGCCAAATTTTTACCGCACGTGAAATAATTTCTGAAGTAATCTCTTTTTTACCTTCAATAATATCTGTTATTTCTTTTAATGAAACATTCAATTCGTTTGCTGCATCTTCAGGTCTACGTTTAAGATCATTTAACATACCTAAAAAATAATTTCCAAATCTAACTAATTCAGGATTTTTTGTGCCTGATACAGATTCCATCAAATTCTATAAAAATTCATTTCTATAAATTGTTTCTTCAAATTTCTACTAGGCTTAATTATCATTTTCATAATTTATCTTGTAAATAACATGTAGTGCATTAGATATATCAGAAGAATAAAGCACTTCAAAATTTGAAGGAATCATCGGATTATCAGGCTCACCTAAAATTTTCAGATATTCATGATGAGAGGAATTGTCATTATGAACTACTGCATAAATTAAATAATCTGGTTTCGGTTTATTGAGATCTTGCCTATCCATAGGTTGACTAAAAAGATTTGAATTAAATATTTCAGTACCTGTCCAATTTTTTCTTGTAACATAATTTTCGAATGTGTCATCAGGAATTCCCTCACTAAAATTACCTTCTACAATTTTTGCATCAATATAATATGCGTAATGATGATGAGGAACCATGACATAACTATTTTCAATATTTGATTGTTTAGATAATATGTCACCAATTTTTTTAATTTCCATTCCAGGCTGTTCTAATGATTTATTTTGAAATAATTTGGTTAATTCGTCTTCCACACTGACAAACGATTCGTTAGAATGTGTGGCCCTGTATGCAACATATCCATATCCAAGGTTAGACAATAAAATTAATGCGATTATCATTATTATTAAAAACCAAGTTTTTCTGGGTATGTCTGATTCTGGATTTACAGATTGAATTTTCCGAAATATCTTTGGTAATACCTCAGCAAAAAATACTCCACCTAACATAGCTAATGAAAACGATGCAAGAAAGTAATGCTCTCCTACTCTTAGTAACGCCACTGATAGCATCAAAGCAAATAATGCAGGTATGATTAACAGTGGTAAAGCATTTTTTTGCACTTTTCTGACATTAAATAAACACAAAAAAAACAGTGGTACACCAATAATAGCAAAAAAATGTATTTTGATTTCCCCGATCAAAAATATTAGGATTGCCGAGCTAATCGCAGATGATGCTATAATTATTAAATTATTTTTATCAATTTTTATTTTAAATAAGTACACGAGTCCGCCTATTATGGGTATTAATCCTATGAATGGAACCGAGTTTATTAGCGATACATTTAGGTTGTCATAATTAAAATTGAATAATTGATCTGGAAGATTATAAAATAAATTATGAAAATAATTTTGTAAAAATAAATTAAAATCAACAAAAACTGCGTCAATTGTGCTACCGTTGGAAAAATTAATCTGTTTTAATGCTTCTTGCCACTCAGGATAGTGATATTTATTTTCCATCTGAATGAAAAATGCCGCGTTAGTATCAAAAATTGATCCATGTGTGGTATAATTATAAAACATCATTGGGCTTAAAGTTATTAAAAATACAAATAATATAATTATGGAAAAGAAACCATACTGACGAATTTTTTTGCCTTGTAGAAATAGGAAAATTATGAAGCTCATAAGTGCTATTATCGCCTGAAACCGTATTGTTGCGGCAACGCCCAATAAAAGACCAATAATTACTATGTCTTGTAATTTTAATTCTTTTTTTGTAATAAAATATAGTGATACTGCAATTAAGAGAATAGGTAATAGCTCATTTTCAGCCTGCATAGCAAAAAATCCTAACCACGGATTAAAAGCAAAAAATAATTGGCCAACTAAGGCAACCTTACGATTAAAAATATTATTTAAAATAAAATATGAGAAAAATACGGCGCCACTTGCACTTAAAACAGAAATTGACTTCATAACACCGAAACCATTATCGAAGAATTGATTAAAAAAAGCGTAAATTACAGGACCACCAACTGGTGCATTGTGTAATTTTACATTGCTTCCATTTCCAGCAAGTATTTGCTCACCAGCATGTAGATATATTTGTCCATCATGATCTATTATCCAAAAGTTATGATGAAATGCCGCAACATACGATGTAATTAAAAAAAAAGCAACTGTAATTATTATTGGAATCTTTCTGTCTGGAATTAAATTTTTAAATTTTTTATTTTGTAATTGCAATTACCAAAATTTTTGAACCCATGAATATAAAGCTGATTTATAAATTAGACTATCGATTAGATACATTATTTTTTTCTTAATGGTATGAAATTAAATATGAACATCAGTGAGGAAAGATAATTGATAATTCTTGTAACCGGAAGTTCTGGATTTGTAGGAGAAACTCTTGTTCCTAAATTACAGTCGTTAGGACACCAAATAATTGGTATAGATCATTCAGATGGACAATACACAACAAAAAACATTGATATTTCTAAACCATTTACTATTGAACAGAAAATTGATGTAGTAATCCATTTAGCAGCAAAATTGGTACATCACAGAAGTTCGTATAATGAATATTATCAAACTAACGCTGACGGAACAAAAAATGTACTTGATGTAGCTCTAAAAAGTAATGCGTTTTTTGTTTATGTTTCAACCAACGCTGTATATGGTAGCCCAGAAAGCCCAATGACAGAAAACACTAAGATTGCACCAAGAGATGGTTATGCTAAAACAAAGTTAGCGGGAGAACAAATTTGTAAAGAATATGAATCTAAGGGTCTTAAGATTGCTATAGTAAGACCCTCGGTATTAATTGGAAAAAAGAGACTCGGTCTATACACAATCATTTTCAAGAATTTATACAACAATTCACCTGTACGTATTTTAGGAAATGGTGAAAATAGAGTATCATTTGTAAATATCGACGATTTGTGCGATTTCTTAATTTTTTTAATTGAAAAGAAAATTAGCAAGGTTACTGTAAATTTTGGAGGAAAAATACCAGGAACATTAAACTCTATGTTAGAAGAATTGAAAAACCATACAAAAAGTAAATCAAAAATTCAACATATTTCTATTAAATATTTAGGAATACTAAAAGTACTTTCTAAACTGAAAATAATACCGATTACTGATTGGCAGCTTTCAGTTATGTACAAGGATTTTTACCATGATGATAAACTGTTATCGTCTCTTGGATATGATTACAAATACGAACCTATTGATGCATTAAAAGACATGGCTGATTACTACAAGTCAGATCTAATGTGATAATAATTAATCTTTGAAATTCTTACTTAATGATAATCCACCACTTAATTTTAGACCAATAAATCCAATAGAAACAGAATACCATAAAGTAACAAGCCGAATAATAACACTTAGAATCAATGCAAGAGAGACATCAATTCCTTCTAAAGTAAATAATCCTACCAAAGAGCCTTCAGTGATACCAAGTCCACCAGGAATAAATGAAATGACGCCTATAACTACTGAAGAAGTGTATATTGAAATTGTTTTTAAAAAACTTGTTCCCTCTATGCCAAATGCTAATAGTGTCAAATAAACTGCCAATGAAACTAGTATCCAATAGCTAATTGACAGTACTATGCATATAGAGGCTATACCAGGTCCAGTTGAGTTACGGAGAATTTCGTATGAATCCGCAATATTATCAGAATATTTAGAAAAGAACTTGAATTTTGTTATTCTCTTTAAACCATATTGAAATACCGGTCTATAATATATCAGGAAGAAAATAACAAAAAGTATTACGATAGAAAATAAAACTAAATTAAAATCCATTCCTAATATTATAACTCCAATAATTCCTGCAATGATAGCTCCAGTAAGACCATAAAATTTTTCAAGTAACACTATTGGAGCTGTTTTTGTTCTTGGTACATCATACAATGTTTTGATTAACTGTGATTTAATTAACCCACCAAGTTGACCTGGTGTTGCATTCAGAGCTGATCCAGAAAGCCAAATTAAAATATTTTTTCTAAACGGAATATTAATTCCATTTTTCTTCAGTAACAAATGCCATTTCAAAATTAGTGGTATCCAACTAATAGTAACAAGCGAAAGAATGGGGATCAAATATTCAATTTGGAAATTAGTTATCTCTTCTGATAGTTTTTGATAGTCTGATATGAACAGAAAAATCGCATAGATTGCTATGGCTATAACGACCATTAGAATAACATTATTTCCAAATTTCATGATGGTTAACTTGTGAAACTTAATCTTTTAAAAATATCTTATATATTATACCATTAGACAAGGAGGTAACATACATTGTATTATCACTGAATTCTATATCGGTTATGCAACCAAAACCCCCTCCAAAAATAATTTCTTCGATGGAATCTTCATTATTTAATATTAGATCATGTAAATTAGAATCTTCAAACACAAATTCGTCCCTATCTGAATTTAACTTGAATTTGTAAATTTGTCCAAAATTACAATCACCAACAAATAACCAGTTTCCATATTTTCCAAATGAAGAAGGTGCAAAATCTAAACCGGTTGGTGCAATAGTACTTTCCCAAGAAAATTCTGGTTCACTGTATTCATAACTGTTAGTCAGAACAAATAAGCCGTAAAAACTAGACAAGAAAAGTTGGATCTGTGATTTTAAAATACCAACAAAAGCAGGCATATCTATTACGTTTATTCTAGATTGTTCTATAGGTCCCGTGTGAGCATTCCAACCGCTGTTAAATTTTGGCAAAACCAAATTAACTTCATCAAATCTATCTGCACCATTTTCAGTAGCCCACATATTTCCTGTTACTGGATCAATTGCTAATCCAAAACTATTTCTGATTCCAATAGCATGATATACACCTGTAGGATCTACTGGTAATATTACACCCGTATCGTCTGGTGGTGCAAATTGATTTTGAAGAATGTTAGCCCCTCTTTCAAGATCTTGGTTATCCTGATCACCAATAACTGCATAGACAGTACCATCTTTTCCAACCACTAGTACACCACCTTGATGAATGGTAGCCTCAGGATATGACGGTAGTGATTTTACCAAAACAGGATCTTGGAGGGTTGTACCATCCCATTTGTATTTATAAATATTATTTGCAATTGGATCACCACCATCTTGATTTGATTCAGTATAATACAAATAAACAGATGAATTTTTTGAAGTGATTCCCAATAGACCTCTTTCTACATAATTTGATACTTCAACATCAATTACTGCATTAGGCAAAAGAGTCCCATCCTGTAAAACATGCCTAACTTGACCATCATTTTTTTGTGAAACTAAAATATCTTTGTCAATAATTGTCATAGTTGTTGGCCACGACAAACCTGTTGAAAATTCTTCCACCTGAAAATTAGTATCAAATATGATCGGATTCTCTGCTGAGTAACGACCAATAACTTCATCATACAAGTAATCATCAGGTTGACCAATAGCGGGAAACAAAAACATTGGCATTAATATGGCAATAATAAAAATTCTTAAATCTAAAATTTTCATAAGTTCCTCCTTATTTTTATGATGTCTTTGCCCATATAGTAAACCTGCCTTAGAATGCTTACCTTTGATGCATAATCATGTATCCATTCAATCGCAACTTCCTTTATCTTCAAATTTTGTTTATATGCTGAAACAATCAGTTCTGTATCAAACGCAAATCCGCTTATTATACTTCTGGATAATAGCTTTGGTATTATTTTTTTATTGAATAACTTGAATCCGCATTGCGTGTCTTTTATTGGAATATTAAATAAAATTCGAAATAAAAATGAATACAAATGAGAAAAGAGTGTTCTAGAAAATGGTCTTTGAATCTTACCCAAATCATCCCGTACTAGCCTTGAACCGATCACTAAATCATAATCGTGTATGTAGTTTATGCAACGAAGAAATTCTTTTGGCAATGCTGATAGATCTGCATCCATAAAGCCTACATAGTTTTTTGTTGCGTGTAGCATCCCATTTTGTACCGCATTGCCCTTACCAAGATTTTTCCTCGATGATAAGATCTTGATACGTGAATTTGCAGTAGACAGCCTTGTGACTATCTCTACGGTGTTATCAATACTTCCATCTTCGGCAACTATGATTTCATAATCAAAGTTTTGATCGGTACAAAACTGCACAATTTCATTAATGCATCTTTCTATTGTTTTTTCTTCATTGTAAGCGGGAATTATTACAGACAATTCGCTTATTGTTGCTTCCTTCATTTTTTTTGTGCTAAACAAATAATAGAATTACCAACTAACAGGTTTCTTTTTTTTAATAAATCATTTTCTAGATTGAAGCTCTTTTCTACTAGATTGTTTAATTTCTCTGGAAGTGGCTTAAGTGATGACGAATCAGTTTTTTTCCATCTTGTTAATATTCTATATAATGTGATAAACGGAAAAGTCCAGGATGTGAAGTAACTTATCCGAATTATTTTAAAGCCAGATTTATTCAGGACTTCACTAAGAGACTTTTTTGTGTATCTTCTATAATGGGATAAGGCAGTATCATGATCGCTCCAAAGAAAACCAAACGCTGGAACTGTTAATAAAAGAAATTTATTTTTTTTTAATAATTTGTATAAATGTGTTAATGCATGATTATCATTTTCTATGTGTTCTAATACATCAAATAATGTAATTAGATCAAATGTTCCGAATAATTCTGTAGAATCGGTTGAGTTTACGAGATCAAATTTGACAGTTTCTATTTTATTAGATTTGGCTTTCTCCATCGCGAATTGAGATTTATCAGTACCAAAAACAGTTCCAAATTTTTTTAAAGATTGTGTTGTTACACCAGTACCACAACCATAATCTAGTATCTTATCGAATGAATTACCAGATAAAAAAATAGATATCACAGTTCTACGATTTTTGTACCACCAGTTTTCTTTTTCCATTTGATGTAATTTTTCTAATTCCTGTATCTTCATTCTTAGTAGCTGGCTAATTTTTTACTATAAAATCTTATATTATAATTGATAAGTATAATGAGATATGAAAAAATGTATAATTTGTGGTTGTAAAGATCATCGACTAATTGGTTGTAACCATCACAAAAAGGCAAAAGATTGTAGTTGTTACAAGTCAGATTAAAAAATTGATAAATTAATTTTTAGAGGATTTATTCTTCACAGCCGCAGTCGCTTCCACATCCACCATGAGTATAACAACCATTGCCATCACCAGAAATCAATAGACCGTTATCATCAACCACAGGTAATTTTGTGATAACCTTGGTAGGAGATTTACCAGAACGTTCTTCTTCCTTAATCTGTGCTTCCACATCTTCCAAGTTCATATATGGTTTATCGTGCATGGCTAATTTTGAAATATACTTTTTAGCAAATTCCTCATCATCAACTCTACGACAGGAAGTTGTAAATCCCTTAAAATATTTGAATTCATTCATTTGATCCCAAATATCTTTTAATGATCTGTCTTTCAGTCTGCCAAATACCATTGCAACATATGTGCACGGATAAACTTCGCCGTAAGCACTGATATTTAATTTATCTTTACCCATATTACATATTCCAGGTTTACCATAGAAATTAAACATCTGTGAAATTCTTGCGCGAGGATGTTTACAGAATTCAGTAACAAATTTTTCACGTTCCTCTTTTTCCACAAGTAAATAGTCTTTCTTAGACCAACCGCCACTTCTGCCTGCAATATTCAATAATAGAAATGTATCATTCTTTTCCGCAATGTCTAACAAATTTGGAATTGCGGCAGTCTTAACATTTTGATGTGTTATTACAGTTGAAAGAATCACGTTAATTCCAACTTTTCTTGCAATTTCTACTGCTCGAAATACTTTTTCATAACTTCCTTTGTACCCTCTATACTTGTCATGTTCTGCTGCAACTGAACTGTCTAAACTTATTTGAAATGTATTCAAACCAGCTTTCTTTAATTCTCTAGCCTTTTCTTCAGTTAAGAAAATTCCAGTAGTGACAATACTAACTAGTGTTCTTTTTGGTTTTAATGCTTTAACAACATCAACTATATCCCTTCTCATAAGTGGTTCACCACCTGTAATGTTTACATGAACCGCACCTAATTTGTAAGCCTCATCCCACATCTTTTTAATCTGCTCAACCGTCATGTAGTCTCTTTTGTTTTCCTCATTTAACCACTTTAATGCAAAACACTTGTCACATCTTAAATTACAATCATAAGTTACAGCCAGTTCTACACTCCTTAGAACACGTTGTTTTAAGACTCTAGTCTTAAAGTATCCTAGAAAATATCTCCACATCATAAATGGCCTGCCTTTAAAGAAAGTGAGATGCTGCCAATAGTGTTTCAGTGATGCAATACCAGAATTATAGTTCCATCTAACTCCACCAGTATCCTCAACTTCTGATCCAAAGTAATCCCATCTCTCTTTACCTTTAGCAACTAAAGCCATATTCTATTAATCGCCTAAAACCACTATATAAATTTCAATGTTAATTGATATGATATCCTGATCTTATTTTTTTCATTTTTGCATAAAATAGTTTGTCATGTAGTATCATTCTGTTGTGTTTTCAAAAACTCATTGTATAACGCCTTTTCTATATCAATATATTTTCCAGTTACATTATTTTTTTCGTCAGGATCATTTTCTAAATCGTAAAGTTCTTGTGTATTATTATATTCATTGATAATCAATTTCCACTTTGATGTACGTACAGATTTTGTATTTGGTTCTTTAGGAGGTTTTTTATCATTTAATGGATTACCGGTTTCAGAATAAGCTATTTTTTCTTTCAAAAGTTTCCTATTCATCAATAACAAAAGAGACTCACCGTCTGGATTTTCATAATTTTTGTCCTGCTCAATTTTCAAATAATCTAAAATAGTGGGCATAAAATCTATTGTTCTAACCTGCTGAGTGATTTCAATTGGATTAATACCAGGATAAATAAAATATGCAAATGTCTTTATGGTATAATCATAACAAAAGGCTCCATAAGCTCGTTCTCCAAATCTTTCACCAACACTTATTCCATGATCCGACATGATAAGTATCAATGAGTTTTTATCTAATTCAAGTGAGCTAATTTTTTTAAAAATATTTGTAAGATAGTCTTCTGCCTTTTTGAATTCCCTATCGTATCTTTCTTCATTTAATTTTCTATTTTCAAAATATTCTTTGCTATAATTATCATAAACTTTCAAAACCTCATCTGAAATCGTTGTATGTATATTACTATACTGAAGGTATAAGAAAAAATTATTGCCATTATCATTTTTTATTTTCATCTGTTCTAATAATTCATTGTGACGTTGGATTAAATCATCATTATATGGATCATGTATCTTGAATTCATCAAATCCCTGTTTAGGAATTACAATTTCGCTATGAATATCACCACAAGTATGATAATTATTTTCTTTCAGATATTCAGTAATGGTTTTAAATTTATCTTTCCTAAATTTATAGGTGGACCAATAACTGTTTGTTCCTGTCCTTATACCATAAGTACCACTAAAAACTGCATGCATTGCTGCAATTGTATGTGGCCCATAAGTTATCGAACTTGAGAAGAATGCTGATTTGTTTTTTAAGGCACTAAAGACTAGAGAGTTTTCTGCTCTATCTAATCTTCCGCCATCAATTAAAATTATTATAACGTTTTTTCTGTTCATTGTGTTTTGTTAATAATATTGATATTAATCCTTACTAAAAATTCATTTTAGATAGCCTAACTTTCTGAGTTCTGCTTCGATTTTTTTGGATTCATCTTTAGAGGGTGCAGAATTATTTTGTGTAGAATCGCTTGTTATTTTATTTAGTGTTTTTTCCATTTCTTTAACAATCTGTGGATTTAAAGATGCAATATTTTTAGTTTCATTCGGATCGTTTTTTACATCATACAATGTCACATTTTTTGTAGAATCTTTGCGTGATCTTAGATATTTGTAGCTAGATGTTCGTATTCCAATTACTTTTCCTAGTTTTGTAGCACTGGCTGAACCACTTTCAATATATGCAGGTTCTTCTACTAGAGATTTTTTGTTTAAAATAGGAACCAAACTCCTACCGTTAATCTCACCAAGATCACTGGGTATACCAGCCAACTCACATAGTGTTGGAAAAATATCAACTTGTCTAACCTGTTGTTTGATCATTAATTTTGAGGGTACGCCAAAACCAGCAAAAATCAAAGGTATCCGTACCAACTCATCAAACAAAAATATGTCACCCCTGTTTTGAAGCGTACGAAACTCTTGTTGGGTCATATTTTTCTCTCGTTTTTTTAATTCAATGGCTTTTCTCGTTCTTTGAAGTTTGGAAAGTATAGGATCTGAAATTGCAGTGGGAATAATTTTTTTTGATTTCTTTAACATTTTTGGAATTTTTATTTGATTTAGATCTTCATCCAAAACCGATATGTAGTCCCCATGATCTGAACTTAATACCAAAATGGTCTCTTCAAGATCAATTTTTTCCATAAACTTACCAATCCAGGTATCAATATACGATAGCATTCTGTCATATTTTGTATCACCAAATTCATCTTTATCAAACTCAGGAGGAAGGTAATATGGAGGACGTAAATCCATCAAATGAATAAAATAAAACCAAGGTCTGTGCATTTGTTCTAGTTTTTCTAAGATTTGGCTACCTAGACCAACCAATTGTAGCCAATTTTCTCTATTGTTGTAAACATAATATTCATTTTTTTCAAAATTCTTGGTAAGTTTTTTGAAAAATGACAGATCAGGAACGAAGCTGTGAAGATGATAATTTTTACTGTGAAGTAAGTTAAGATAATTTGGTACGTTATGATCAAATTTGAAATATGATATACCACTTTTGAATGGATATAATGAAGTAAATAATGAGCCTAGACTTAATCCTGTTTGATCCGCAGTACAAATTGCCTGTGTAAAACAAGTACTTTTACGAATTAATGAATCTAAATTTGGTGTAACTGAAGACTTGCTTTCTCCAAAAGTTTTATCAAATCTTAATGAATCAATTGTTATCAAAAAAATATTTGGTGTCATATTTCGATCTATCCGTATTCTATAATACGTTTCATTTTATCACCATCACCTGTGAATCAGCAATTTCGATTATCTTTTCTGGCTGATTCATGAAGAATTCTGAAAATGCTTTTTTAATTCCAGGCATAGAATGAGTATTATAATCATGGCTAACAATTCTTCCTCCATTGACCATTCTTGGCCAAAAAAAGTCTAATGCATCCAACGTACTTTGATAAAGATTGGTATCAAGATGTACAAATGAAAATTTTTTATCAGAAATTGGTCCGGCAGTTTCAGGAAATACACCTTTTAGAAAATGTATGTTTTTAAAGCCAGACAGATAGTTTTTGACTGATTCAAGACTGGTATTCTCTAACCAGCCTTTTTTTACAAAAAGATCATTGTCATTTGTTTTAGGTAATCCTTCGAATGTATCAAAAAGGTATAGGTTTTTTTCTCCTTTCACTTCACAGATTAATCTAGATGTTGCGCCTTTCCATACACCAATTTCTGCAATATCACCTGGAAGATTTTTAGTTGTTTTTACACAAGAATATAACGTATAGTTTTCTTCATAATCTTCACCATGTTCATATCCCATCTTACTTATTATATCAAGAAATTCTGAATTATATTTTTCATACATGTGATCAGAAAATAAAAGTGAATAAAAATAATGAATTTCCGTAAACCCAAGTTTTTCTAATGATGGAATTATTTCATAACTCACAGAACTAGAAATAATGATACAGATGTCTTTAGGAAATGATTTTAGTTCATCAAGAGATATTACTTTGACATTACACAGATTTGTATTCCATAATTTAGGATTACTATCACAAAAAAGAATTTGTTCTTGCGGAAATCCTTTATCCATAAGATTGTAGAATACACGTACACCCCTACTAGCTGCACCATAAAGAATAATTTGTTTGTCGTGATTTTTTTTTAGTAGTTCAGTTAGATCGCTTTTACTATTGTTTTTTTTCATATCTTATCATAATGTTGATTTCTTTTTGAATCTATTTTCATGATATAAATATATGCATCAAATTATATTTTTTGTGGAAAAATTTTCTAAAGAAGATTTAGTTTGGAACTCTAAGTTTTATAAAAATGCAGAAATAAACATCAAGAAAGTTAAATCTACAATTAATGATTTAGACTTTAATTATAACAAAATAATGGTGTGCGGAAGAGGCACTGATAGTCACCCTAATTTGCACCCTAGATTTTCTACTACTTCTGCAGACATAGATTCAGAACTATATGTTTTAGTTGATCATACACCTCTGCATAAAGAATCTATAAAGAGAAATGGAAATTATGCATTATCGCTAATTGTACATCCATTAGTAGTGAAAAAAATTGAAAATTTAGGTGGAAAGATTTTTTGGTTCTCTCCAGAATATCTTGAAAATGATTTACCAAAAATTATAGCAGGTAAATATCCCAAAGAAAATTCAGGCTTAGCAACAATTTCATTAGCGTTATTTTTTGGAGCAAGAAAAATTTTATTATCTGGAATAAGTTTCACCAATAGAATTTATGAACAATATCAGGGTGGAAAGGATGTTGTTTTTTCTAACATACATAATAATGGCGGAAAAATTTTCTCGTTAGATGGAATTTTAGCAGAAAAGATTAGTATTGAAGAATGGTATAGTCTGTAGAACACCAAATGATAGCAGGAATTATTGCCGCAAGAATGTCATCATCCAGGCTTCCTGGAAAAGTATTACTAAAAATATGTGGAAAAACTACATTAGAACTAATGATTGAACGTGTAAAACGTTCAAAAACTATTGATAAAATAATAATTGCTACTAGCACTAGTAACCAAGACGATATTATAGAAAAAATTTGTAATGAAATTGAAATAGAATGTATTCGTGGACCTGAAGAAAATTTACTAGCACGCTACAAGATAGTTTCTGATAAAATTAAACCAAACATTATTGTAAAAATGGGAGCAGATTCAACTTTAATAGATCCTCTGGTTATTGATCAAGTTGTTAATACATTTCTAAATGGAGATTATGATTATGTTAGTAATTATGGAATACCAAAAACATATCCTGAGGGATGTACTGCAGATGTTTATACAGCTAAAACATTAAATGAAGCTTTTCAAGAAGCAAAAAAACCGTCTGAACTTGAACATATTAATCCGTATATCTGGAACAGACCTGAAAAATATCGTTCTTTCCGTGTTGACTACAAAAAAGATTTATCAAATTACAGATTAAGTCTGGATTACCACGAAGATTTTCTTGTAATAAAATCAATTTTTGAAGCACTTTATCCTAAAAATCCTAATTTTACTTTGGAAGATATTATAGTTTGGCTTGATTCTAATCCCAAAATTGCAAAGATCAATTCTCA
>Ga0114932_10002422_pt1 | contig 19641 bp, 48 predicted proteins | sample 2SBtaG_2_FD_87286 | JGI IMG/M metagenome (GOLD analysis project Ga0114932, IMG submission 87286) | Deep subsurface microbial communities from Kolumbo volcano to uncover new lineages of life (NeLLi) - 2SBTROV12_ACTIVE470 metaG | ecosystem: Environmental > Aquatic > Marine > Volcanic ... | reverse complement strand
TCAAAAAATATTTGTCCCTGAAAGCTACAAAGTCCTCTAGCTTGACAGCACTATCCCCCCCATTTTTTTGTAAGGACTCGTGATTTACTCGTAGTGCTTCGTCTTTTATCCAAGCAGACAATGATCTAGTTACAGTAGGTAATGCGCATCCTAGTATGTCAGCTACTTCTTGTTTAGTCTTAGTACCATTTAAAAGGTCGTTAAAAAAATTTTTTTTCTCCATAATGGCATAATAATTACCTCTACGTTTCTGTATGTTTGTATCTACCACTTTCTCTACATGGTAGGTGTCGGTTGTTTTACTAGCCCTGTAAGCTCTTTTCTTAATTCTGTTAGCACATTTGTCTGAACAGTATTTTCTTCTACCATCTGGTAAAAGGCGAGTACAGTCGTTAGCTACACAGAACTTGTTTTTTTCTTGATTAGATTTAGTCATCTGTTATAGTGTATCATACAAATACTTTGATTTAGATGGTTAAGGCAACCTAAAATGTGTACAAGTAAGTGAGATCGAGACTCAGAAAGTTCCGAATCGGTAGTACGATAAACTAGAAAGACAAACGGAATACTCAAGGCACCTGACTAAATCCTTGTCAAAAGCTCTTTTTATATAGCTCGCTACGACTTGAATGGCGGTAGTCCCTACTAGCACTCCTAGTCCGTTGTATTTGTCCTGTACTAGCAGGAACTGACCTACTTTAATTATAACAGACTAATTACTGACTATAAAAAAGATACTACATATAGTGTATATTTCTATTAATACTACATGTGGTATACACTATATATGGTATACTGTCTACTGGGGATGATTGGTAAGTAAAGCTAACAATCAAGTAATAGATTGCCTTTGTACACAGTAGCTTTAAACCTAGGTTCGACTCCTAGCATCTCCACTATATATAGTAGGTCTATACGAAATACCTAGTTACCACCTATACTTTTGGTGATTCATATACATTTACGCAGACGCCAGATTTAAGTGTGGGGGTTGCTAAATTTTGTCCTAGATTTTATAGGTTTTTGGATCGCGACCAGGAGCTTTGGATCAACAATATTGCATTTGTCTACTGCATTCCGACATACGCACGCACGACCGCCTTTAATTTAATACAGAAGATACCCCACCTGTTTTAATATACAAAAAGAAAGAGGGACCGAAGTCCCTCCTCTTCCGTACGTATATACGACTTATATTATAGATTCATAATTAAAGAACCTTTGGCAGTATTCCAGAAGCGCTTCCTGTTCTTCATTAGATAACTCAGCAGCAATAAACGGCATGAACCAATTCTGGAACTGATACTCCGCTCTATCCTCATCCGCATAATAAACTATACGCATGGCGGGACCTCCTCCGCCTAACGTAATGATGATAGTTCTCTGGAACTCAACTCCATAATTTTCCTCTAAGGATGCTCTTAATTCATCCGCTCTATCGCTCTGCTCTTCAGTAGGTACAGGATTCTTGGATATATCCTCTATGTCCTGAAGCTCATCCAGTTCTAATTTCATGAACTTAATGAAGCGCTTGCCGTACTCATTGGATTCCTCTTGGTGCTTCTTTTCTTCTTTAGACATAATATCTGTCCCCTCCTCTTGTAGTTTTCTTATATTTTAATTCTGTACAGTCTCCGCATACTTGGTGCTTAGAAAAATTCACGAACAAATCTTCATCACTTCCGCATTCTGTACAGCTCTTCCATCTTTTAGTCATCTTCTATATACCTCCATCATTCTCATTAAATTAGTAGCTTTTAAATTATTTAAATTGTAATTATTACTTAAGCAATTATCCAGTATCTCCATAGTTCTAGTTCTAGCTTCAGATATATTCAAGAACTCTCCCCAATGTGATATAGGTTGGATAGTCTCTCCGTTATTTTCTGGAGTTAATATCGTGTATCTATATCCCTGCTCATACTCTTTATATGAGTAATTCATATTTAGATGGTCCGTATCATCTTTCATGAATCTCATATAGTTATCTTTATTATGGATCTCCATTAAATATTTATGCCTCATTATAAATAAACGTAGCCCACTCAACCGAAATAATTTAAACGCATTATTCTCAGCATTCTCAACCGCATCAATTTCATGAAGCGGCAGAATCCATGCCATGCCTATGCCGAAGATTTTACCCTCAGCATAGACATTATTATGACGATTGAACCAACGTCCGTTTAATCTTTTTAACTGCTCTAAATAACTTTTATTATTTGAGTAATGACTAAACAGAAGCATTGTCCAACTTTTCCTGGTGCCATTTGCATAGATACTGTTCATATATTTCAAACGGCTCGAACCAAAAATGAGTTTCGCATCCGCATGATAAATCATACTCCGAACCTTTTTTCCTCATTGTACCTCCTCTAATCTTTCTAATTCTGTACTAATGCAATAATAAAGAATATCTAAATTCTTTCTTATCGTCATCATAATTGCTGACGTATCGTCTAAGAATTTTTCATTATCCGATTTAATTCTATAATCAAGCAATAATTTCCATGCTTCATCAACATTCTCGTCATACTTTTCAACACTTATATAATGACTATTCATCATCATCCAAGTTTAAATTAATTTCGGATGCTATCTCACGGAGTCGAAAATATATGGCTCTATATCCTGCCTTATTTCTGGACCCTCTTCCTAGCATCTGATTAGCTCTAGTCATGTCCGCTCCGATTCTTATTCCGAAACGTTCTATATCACTCCAAGCATCCTCACGGATATTATGAAGCTCTTGCAATTCATCCATTTAGTACCTCCTAATTAATTAAATAGATACTTATATTATCTCAGAAGAGTCCTGAAGAATCAAGCATTTAAATCTTTCCTGGATCACAATTTATTTTTAATATAAATTTGGCAGGCATTATCGCACGACACACAAAAGCCGTAGGTAAATCGGTTAAACCTACGGCTCTGCGTTTAACGTGGTTATGTGCGGAACACAACCATGCTAATTATTTTTTAAGCGGGGTACTATTCTCCTCATAATAAGAATCAATTTGTTTTTTCATTTCTCTTTCTGCCATTTTCAACTCAACTATAAATCCTCTTATCTTATTTCTGTTGCTTATGTATTTCTCTATAACTGGAGTATCATCAGCTAAACTATATCTGCTTTCAAAAATCATCTCACGACTTCCAAAAGCTACACCATTTGTATTGACATCTACTCTTGTAGTTATTTTCTTTGTACTCTGAAACGTACGAGTGTATTCAGTTTCTATAACTGATTTTTCTACTAGCTCATTGTACGCATCAGCTCTTTCACTTTCAGTTGTATTCATTTTGTCTCTAAGAATATCTAGTAATGAGTTTCTAATATCTATCATTTACTTTACCTCCATATTTTTCTGTGTCTCTTTTAGTTTACTTAAGATAGTATTTAAATCTGTATCTAAATCAGAAATATTATTTATAGCATCTTGTATGTTGCTTGAAGCATGGTGTAAATCTCCATCCATGCTTTCAAACGTTATCATTAGCTCTTCTATTTTTTTAATTAGCTCTGTTATTTTCATTCTCTCTCCTTACAACTTCTACTACTGATTTTTTTTCTGTTACTGATTTTTTAACTGTGGTTTGTCCGTTTAACCATGCTTTGATATGCATCTTTGCTTCATCATACGTATATGCATTGTCCAAGCAGTACCACAATTGCATAATAATATCTTCGCTCCTTTGGTATTTACTAAGCAACATTTTATATTTAACTGATTCTTCAGGACTAATATCTCTAAACGCCATTTGCTTCCTCCTTTGGACAATCTGTATATGGGAACTGTTCTTGCTCTTCACACAAACAAAAGTTAAATTCTTGCACTTGTGTTTTGTGTGTAAGGTTAGCCATGTCTTGCCAACTATGTGATTTATCCATTTGCTTCCTCCTTATCCCATTTATCTATATCTTTAGAATGTTCTTTGACATGTTCTCTGTGCCACTCTTCCAAATAATCTGCATAATCTAAAGCAACGTCTTTTATAATAAGAATCCATGTCTCATAATTGTATGGCGCTCTATCTGTACTTGCCTTATGTATCTCATCATACCGACTTAACCATAAAGCTAAATCTTCTATTCTCCATGCAGTTCTTTTTCTTTTACTCATTCTTTCTCCTCCAGTTTATCCTCGTGTTCAAAAGTAGTTTCGTTTGTTGTATCAACAACATCAATCCAAGCTACATAACCGCCTAAAGCATCATGTACTGTTTTAAGAAGCTCTTGATATGTATGGTAATATCTTGGATTATATTTATCTTTTGTGTATGCATGAATAACTATCTTAGCCATTACTCCTCCTCCCACTTTTCCATTTCGTTGGACCAGGAATACAAGTCTTTATCTCCAAGTAATTCAAGTGCAACATCTAATGCTTTGCGTAGATATTTTTCATCTGTCATTGCATCTAAAGACACGACTTTGATTCTACAATCATTTAACCAAGAATATATTTCACTTCTTAATGAGTTATACAATTCCAAGTCTGTTGGAATTTCATCTTGCCAATTGTCTGAATGTGCATTGAGGAAACTTGTCCCCATCCACGTTTTATCCACTTCAATATCTAAAGCGAATTGTTTTCTGTATTTCATATTTAGTACCTCCTATTTATATGAAGTAGTTGGAGGAGAGGCGGGTTTCACTCCAACGTTTTAACTTATGTACCTACACCGCTTGCTCATAAGTGAACTCCATACTTAAAGATACCATACATTGTGAAGTAAACAAAGAATATATTTATATGATGGACAACTTCCAGGATCTCAATTATCATAAAAATTATAAATGCGTAAGATAAAGCGCACGACACACATAAATAGGAGGTACATGTGAGCAAGAACATTGCAAAAGTATTAGATGCTTATTTGTTTGACAAAGATAATGTTGAAGAAAGTACAACGATAAGTTTGGAAGAATGGATAAGAAAGTACAAGCCAATTAAAAATATAGATGAAAGTCGTAACTACTACAATGCTGATGGACAATTAAGATATGGTTGGTTTGATTATGATTCAAGAGATGATAGAGACTATCTAAAATCTGTGTCTGAAAATAAAGTATGGACTGAGATACATTCAAGCGGTAGTTTCGAGGGAATTGTTGCAGGTGCAGTAGCATTTGACAGATTAGAATACTACATTACAGAAATAGCATGGGACAATAATGGCATAGAAGTTGATTATCATATTGAATGTAAAGAAGAATATCCAGATTGTTGTCAGGAGGAGGAAGAATGAAAAAACATACAGTATTTGTATTAGGTAAACTTACCTATCTAGTAGATACAGAAGAAAGAGCAATAGCTTTAGCAGAAGATGATATGAAATACATACATCCTAAATTTAATATGAAAATTAGTGGAATAAGGAGAGCAGATGAAAGATAATATATTTGATGGACCAAGCATAGACATTCATTCAGAGAAGTTTAAAAAAATGGTTTACAAGTTAATGGTTAACAAACATAACAATCCTGATGAGGATTTTAATTTGTTTCAAAACAGTCAGCATGAGGAGGAATAATGGATTGTAGATTATGTGAGGAAAATTATACATTAATAAGTATGACTAATGGTATTTGTTCTATGTGTATGCAGTTGCATAGCAAAGCAGAATTAATAGGAATGTTGGAGGAATAATGATTATTAAATTATATCGTTTAAGTTATGAGGACGGAGAATATTGCATAGGCACAGAAGCCGAAGTAATCCAAAATCATAATGAGTGGGTTGAGAATAGTGGTAGGTTTGAATTAGATGAAATAGACGATAACTTAGCTACAACTATACAAGACAAGTCCCTACACAAGCATTGGACAGTAGAACATTTCTACACAGTAAATGTAAAATTGGAGGAGAAATAATGTTAAAACTAGGTGAGCTTATACAAGTAGGAGATGACTTAGATGGTGCAACGTTATGTGATTGGTGCAACATGCACTTCAAAGGAGACGGAGATTTGGAGAGGTGTAATGATTGTTGGGAGGATAGTAGATGATTTGTAAAGTGTGTGGTAATTGGATAGCTCCGCAGCTAAGTGGTGATTGTTTTGTATGTGGTGCTAATCCCATTGATCAGAATTTTAAGAAGATTAAAAAAGAAGATAAGAATCGCACGACACAGTACGAGTATTGGTATGACTCTAAAGGTAGAGTTGTAGGTAAGGAGAAGATAGAGTGAGCGACATATACAAAGAGTATAAAAAGCTAGAGCATGAGCATTACAAGTTAGAGCAGAGAATTTATTATCTTGAACATGAGCTTACAGGATTAAGTTCATTAGATATGAAAGAAGCATTTGAAAGAGTTGATAAGCAAATGAAAGAACAATTTGGAAAGGAGGAGGAATGAGAATGTTAACGTATGATGTTGTTAAACATATAGAAGCTATCGATAATGAGGATGCTTTGATTGATGTCATAGCAATAGCGGAGACAAAACTAAATAAATTAAGAGAGGAGCAGGGTTATTGTGAATTGTAATTATTGCATGGACGGTATGAGCTTTATGAAAGGAGAAGTAAATGTCTCTAGCTATGGACAAAGATTCCATACACCATGTTATGAAGAACACATGAAACCTATACACGACCATTACAGAAATGGAGGTACATGGCAAACTTTAGTTAAGGATGTGTACGGAGAATAATTAACGTATGTTATTGAGGATTAAGCGAGGAACTTCCTCGCTTTTTCTTTTGTGTTTATTGGATTGTTAAACTCTGCTCTTTCTTTAATGTTGTCATCATCTTCACACGGCAGTCCATCATAATGATGCATCAATTTTTTATGACAAACCAAACAAGGTTCATGTCTATTGTAATCAAAATCAACTACCGCCATTAATGATTGTAATTGTAAAGCGATCTTCCTCGCCTGAATATCTATATCTTTATCTATATCACGCACGACACATGTGTTTTAAATTTATCGCACGACACATGTCATGAGGTAGGTACCGTTTTCCAAAATGGTTCGTCAAAAAATTCATTACCTTTCCTGGACTCAATTATTTCACAAAAAGTTTCCAATGGTAAACATACTACAATAGGTACACCATCTGGTTGCCTTTTGTTTTTATCTGTTTTAACTAATCGTTTCCATATAAGTGCAGTAAAATCTGATTTAGATTTTTTAATTGCTTTAGCTAGTTCTCTTGTTACGTTTAAGGATTGTCTGGCTTTGCATTCGACAAAGAACTCAATGCCGTTCCATTTAAAAACCACATCTCCCCTATCGTACTTACCTCCCTCTGGTAATCTTTCTCCTCCTAGCAATTTCGCTACGAAAGTTTCTAACCTCGTACCCTGTTGTTTTGGTTTGTTCATTCATACTTTCCGACTGCCTTTGTATCTTATTCTGTATAAAAACTTATATCATTTTTGTATGTTTTATTTTTATACTCTTTCTTAATGGTCATTCTTTTTTTCTTTAATGACTTGCTGCTGTTTAATATAGATGCTGTCTCCATTAACCAACCATTCATAGAATCATAGAATGCTCTACCATAATCTAGTTGGACACCTTGCTTTGTATAATTAAATACAAACAAATCATTAAAGTCTAATAGTATCTCTAAAGTACCATAACCTTTAGTGTTTACATATCCCATGTGCATACCACCCCAATGTGGACAATCGCTTGTAGGCATATCAAAATCACTCATTAAAAATGTAGTTTCATTATCAAATCCACCATCAGGAATCCAAGAGATACTATCTCCAGGATCAATTTCTTTTAGTGATGTAGCACTTTCTAAAATAGCGCACGACACAAGTAAATCATATACTGCAATAGCACCTTTAGATTTAATTACATCTTTCATAAATCTAACGCAATCAAGTCATCAAAGGTTTGCATCATGTATTCTTTTTCTTCATGTTGTACATTACGGTACTTAAATACTCTCGACCTGTGATTATGACCATCTATATCACAAGGTTCACCATCAATCATTTTGTTTCCTGTTTCTTTTTCTGAGGCAATATTCATTTCACTAATTCTATTCCTTGCTGACGTACCTGTCTCAAGAATAATAGAATTAATACAATGCCAATTGCCATCAGATAAAATGCCACGAATTATTTCTTTGTAATCCAATTACTTAGCTTTAGATTCTTTGAGCTTTGTAATTAAATCAGATGCTTGTCCTTTAGATAGCTCTCCGCCTTGAACTTTTGTCTTAGCTTCTTGTGCGATAGCATCTTGACCTGCATCAATACATTCTGGTATCAAAGTATTAAGCATAAAGTTTGCTTGTGCCTCTGTCATTGGATCTTCTTTCCATTTACCGTCAGGTATTTCTGTCATCTCATCCTCCTGTTCTTCTATTACTGTTGCACTTATACCTGCTTCAGACAACGCAGATAAATGTTCATCAGTATGTGTTGTAATTATTTGCTTTCCATTCTTTTCAAAATACAAAGCAATCTTATCAAGCAATGTGTCTATCTCACCACTAGAAAATTGTTCTACAGATATATCATTCTTTAACATTCTTTGTTTACCGAACTCTACTAAATGTTTAATAACTTTATGTTCAGCTTCTTTGTCTAATCCATAAGTAAATAACAATGTATTTTTTATGTATGCAATTATTTGTTTAGTGTTTTCTAATTGATTACCTGTATCATTTACTGAATCAGGAGGTGGTGTCTGTGTCTGCTCTGCAACTGGTGCAGATTTAGTTTCTACCTCCTCCGATTCAGTACCTGTCGGTTGCTGTTGTGCAGTTGAACCACTCCACGCTTCTTCCTCTGGTACATCTCCTGTCCATAGGTGTAAACCAATGCCAAATCTCATGGCGCATCTTTTAATTGCATCTGATGTAGCTAACTTAATTAATTCAGAGTCTGTATTTCTACTATCTTGTTGTGTATTTGTGTCTCCAATTTCATCTCTAAAACCTAATCCATCAATTGTCATTCTTGCTACAACTCCAGAGCATCTTCCATTTTTATCTTTTATTTCTCTTAAAATTTCAAAGGTCCATCCATCATGCATTACTTCATTTAATCTTTTAGTTATTAAATGATGCGGTACGTACTTCCCAAACTTACCTTTAGGTGCATCAAGTATTTCATTCTTACTAAATGTTTTAGTTAATGCTTTGTATTTCTTATCGTCCATTATTCGTCCTCCTGTATATCTAACCTCATAGGTTCATCATCATACGAAGCTATGATTTTATCATTCATTTCGTAGTGTACCCATAACTTTGTTTTAGCATTTACATTATGTTGAAAACATAAATCTTTTATGCTTTGTTCTTTATGCAACCAAATCATATCAAATATTTTTTCACATTCTTCTATGCTGTCAGCAGTTACAATGTAATCTCTTACACTTGTATCAGTAAACATTATTGATACTTGTTTTTTATTCATAATATTATTTTAAAAAAATATAAAAAAAATGCAAGTATTAAAGAAAAGTATGTTATAATTTTATATCGTTTCAAAGATGTACCTCCGTACCTCAATAACAAACGAACAGAAAAGTGGTCTAGCAATAGATCACTTTTTTTGTTAATCATTCTTCTTCTCTCATTTCAAAGTGTGCTTCAATTTCACATGCACAATCTTCACAATAACTTTCATCATTTATATAAGCACCACCATTGTGTGTGTGATAATAATTATTACATTTGAAACATGGCAACCAACCACCCATTATTCTTCTTCTTGTACTACTTCTACATCCATAGGTATGTGCATAGGAGCATCTATAAAATCTATGTCTTTAAATTCACCACCATTAGAAACTATTATTTTTATTTTCACTCTTCCTCCTCTGCACTTTTAATTGCTGCAAGCATATTTGTATTCCATTCCAACACAAATTGTTCACATAATAATTTAACTTTTGATATATTTTTTTTTGATAATGTAATTGTTTTAGTTACTTCAAATCCACCTAAAGAGTTATGTAAATTTATACACCATTGTTTTAATTGTTCTTCATCTCCAAATAAATTAGACGACTTCTGCATTTGAATACCCTCTTTCTGTTCCCTCTATAACTAATGTAAACACACCCTGCTGTGTACTCTTACCTGTCTGATGTTTAAACCATGTAGACTCATCTAAACTTGGAACTTGAAACCAACTACGTGGATCTGTTTTATGAATGTAATGATGGTAATGACCTGATATTAACAACTTAGAATCCCCTGGATGTTGCCACCCAAATGCTTGATTTTTCCACCAGTTCATAACTTTAACTTCTGGCTTACCTCCCCCGCCACCAATAGCATGACCATGAGTAAAGCTACAAACAGTACCACAAATATTAAAAGTTAAATGTGGTTCATCAGGAATAATAAATTTAACATGATTGTATGTTTCGTTCTGTGCAAAGATTTCACCAAGCTGTTCAAAAACTTCTAAGTCTGAATTGTCCATCTCACCAGTAGGTGCTACACCTTTAGATACTCGTTTGGCTCCATGATTACCTGGGACTGCACCGACAACTACAAGATCAAAATCTTTAGACCACTCTACTATGGCTTTAGCTATCAACTTACGTGCTACTTTTATTTGAGATCTATTATCCAATTCGACTGAAAAAGTTTGATCGGGATAAAATCCTACACACCCCTCAACAATATCACCTAATCCTACGATTGTAAGTTGATCAAACTCCATGCCTGCTTTACGTAAAAATTCATATCGTTCTTTTACTTTATCTATTTTGTCTAAGAATCTTTCTATGATAGCTTCTGTCCCACCGCCATCACGTTTACCTAATTGTAAATCAGATATGGCTACAAAAAAAGACCTGTTAGGTCTTGTAACTTTTGGTTTTGGTTTTCTTTTGTGAGACTTTATCCAACTTAAAAGTCTGTCATAATCTTTATCAGATAAAGCTAAGTCATTAGCAACGATAGTTGCACGATAATACCATGCTTGTTGTACATTTCCTGAACCCATATTCATATCCCAGGTCCTGACTTGCAACGTATTTTGTAATATTGTGTAATGCTTAGGATCAAATCCCCAGTCTCTTAATAAGTCTTCAAACTTAGGACTTGCATTAGTAGTTGGTCTGGAAGTTATAGTTCCTTTTTTATTACCGTGTGTAAAGCTAACACCTGGTTCCCATCCTTGCGGATGAGTAGGTATTGGAGCTTTAGTATTGTGTGATACGTCCTGCTGACTCTTAGTAAGTTCCTGCATCTTACTTTGAGGTTTTTTATTACTCAATAGAAACCACCTTTCTTAAGTAATCTATTTTGTTATTTGTTTTTTAGCGTATGTCTTAATGACTGCAAGTGCAGCACCACCACCAGCTAAAGCAGCTAACTGAATTGTTTCAGCTTCTACACCAACTAATGGAGCAACTGTTAATGCACCTATAAACGCTTCAATGAATGTCCAAGCTGTTCGCTCTAACATATCTTTGAGATCTTCACTCAATTTATACTCCCATGTATCTGACCATGGAGTCCACCATACGTCTTTCTTAAACGTACCGTCCTGGTTTCTTGCTCTTTTACTTTTTTCAAATAAACTCATAATTAAATTATACTATACATATATGACATTTCTAGTTTTTATTAGTAGAAAATTGGTTTTTATTAAAATGCCTACACTCCCTATTTAAACACACAAAATTATTACCTTTATAAATCAAAGGACGTTCACAACCAGGACAATTTATGTTTATATAAATCCTAGTATCTAGTTGCTTTTTTCTTGCGCTTTGAAGAATATCTTTTCTTCTTCTTACCTGGCATGTTAGGCATTAGTTCCACCATCCTTTCCTTGGTTCATATACTTTGGTAACTTTTTTCGCTGGTGCTTTAGCTTTTCTTTTTAACTTAGTAAATGGATTAGCTTGAGTATCATAATCAACATATTGTATTGTTACTTTCTCTCCTTTAACTAATGCATCTCTTATATAAGGATAGGTAGTTGCGTAATTAGAACCTGAACTGCCTACCCAACCCTTTGGTTTCACAATGTTACTCTCTTGTGAATTTCCTAAAATTAAACAACCCATGGTTGCTGATTCGTCATTACCTTTATGAATCAAGATCCACTCAAATCCAGGCACATCTTTAATCCATAACATACCTGCACCATGAAACTCTTCTCCATACGATTTAACATAACGTGAATAAAATCCACCCTCTGCTCTTAACACAACTGGATAAGTACCAGCAGGTATTCTCGTTTCACCTCTGATCTTGTCCTCTCTATACTCATCTTCTATTGTGTACGCTAAAAACTTTTTATTCATAGCATTAGTAACATCCATTAATATACCTGATGTACTATCTGGTTCTGAACTAAATCTTAATACTTGTAATTTCATTTTATCTCCTGGCAATGTTCACTACCGTGTAAACAATTGCATATTTGTACAAATGATCCATCTTCTTTAGATGTAACCATGCACATTACTTTCCTCCGCAACAACCGTTACCACAACAATCCATTATCTACTTGCCTTTCTCTTATTATCTTCTGGTTTATCTTTTCTAAAATTCATAGTAAGCAACCATATAACTAGAGTAGTAACTGTTGCTAATCCTGTAACTTGTTGTGCGGTTCCTGTTAATGTTAGTGTTGCAATTACCAAACCAACAAGAGTCCAACTTAAATTTAAAGTTTCTTTTATAATTGAAATAATCCAGGATGTTATTTTTTTTACCATTTAGTTTTGTTTGCCCAAAATGCTGCTGACATTTTACCTTTCTTAATATTTTTTTTGTGTCTTGCTTTAAAAGATTTTGACCTAGCAGTATTACCTTTATCTCCAGATACACCTTGTTGTCCAAATCTAATTAATTTTATTTTATGTCCCTCTTGTGCAAGCACAACATGTGATTTACTACCATGCTTTGGAGTTCTCTTAGGTTTATTGACACCTTTTAATCCGTGTTTTTTTAACATAGATGCTTTTCTATTTGCATGTGGCATTAGAATCTCCTCATTGCTAACCCAACTAAACTTGCAATCCTAGCAATAATTACTGGAACTACAACTTCTTGTGCTTTTTCACGTTGATCTTGTGTCATATCTTTACCTATATTAGATATTACCACATTAGATAAATCGACATCTACCAAAGTACCTATTGGATCTTCAATAAATGACTCTATTTGAACCTCAACAACTACGTCTGCTAAGGTATAATCTTCTATATCTGTATTGTCTACAGCTCTTTCTACATACTCTTCTACTGCTTCAGCTACTACTTCATCTGATTTAATTGCTTCTGCAACGATAGCAACATCTTCAGTTTCAACTTGTAATACTTCAGCAACAACTTCAACTTGTTCTTCCGTAAGTTCTTCAACATTTTCTATAGCTTCTTCTACTACTGCTTGTACAACTTCTTGTACTTCTTCTGATACCTGGTCTAAATTCTGTACACCAACATCATTTACTTCTGTTAGGACCTCAACAACTTGTTCTTCGGTAAGGTCTTGTACATACTCTTGTATAGCTTCTTCTTTTGCTTCTTCATATTCTTCTAACTCCTCTTCTGTAAATTCCTCTATATCTTCTTCAGATGCTATCTTTATCTCTATCTCTATAACTTCTTCTATCTCTGCAACTTCTTCAGCTACTTCTTCTTCTGTAAGATCCTCAACTGGTCTTTCCTCAACATCTTCCTGTATTGGCTCAACCAAAACTTCTTCGACAATCTCTTCAATTTCCACCACATCAATATCATCTTCTATAACCTCTTCTTCCTCTATAATTATTATAATTTCTTCAGGTATATTTTCAATAACAACTTCTGTAAGTTCAATCTCATCAAGTTCTTCTATATACTCTTCTAGTTCTAGTATAACTTCTATAAATTCTTCTAGTTCTTCTTCAGATAATTCTTCTAATTCTAATTCTACAAATATTTCTTCTTCAAGTAACTCAAGTTCTTTCGCTTCAATTTCCATTTGTTTTTCAAGCTCAATAATTTCTTCTTCAGTAAGCTCAATAATATCTTCATCTTCATCTTCATACTCCAGGTCGTATACCATATCATCATCATCAAGAAACTCTTCTTCGGTATTGTATTCTTCTTCATAAATAATTATTATAGTTTCTTCTTCTACAATTTCTTCATAAGTTTCGCAATCACCACGTTCCAAAGCAACATCAGTAATGTAACAACCATAAAGCTCTTCATTTTCTTTCCTTTCTAAATCTCTTTCAACAGTACCATCATCTACTTCAGTTTGAGTATACTCAACTTCTTCATCACCTACAATAAATGTTCTTGATTCTCTATCTCTACGTTCAGAATCTAATTCCCAATAACCTGTCTCTTCTAAATTTTTATCACGTTCCCAATCTTGTGCAGCTTGTACACGAGCAGCTTCAGCTTCATTAGCTTCCCTGTTAGCACGTTCACTATTAGTTTCATATATACCTGTATCAGCAAAATTTAATTCTTCTTCTGTTGGAGGTATGGTAGTGGTAGTTGTGGTAGTAGTGGTAGTGGTAGTAGTAGTTGTTGTAGTAGTTGGTGGTGGATTTGTATAAGTAATAGCTATGTTATCTAATCCCATATAATCAGAATAAAAATTTAAGTTTACTTCTTTAATAAATTTTCCAGAAGTTTCAGTATATGTAAATTCGTTATCTTCCCAGGCAGGACTTTCTTCTGGTTGATTAGCAGTAAATGTATTAACTATCCATCCACTATCTGTATCGTCTGTGTATAAATATTTAATATCCCAATCATTGTTTAGACCACTAAGATCAACGGCAAATGTTTCTATGTCTGTTCTATCCCACCATAATCTAAGAACATATCCATTACCAGAGTTACGGTTGTACTCTAAACAATAACCATCACATAAATAAGTTCCATCATAAAGATTAGTTACAGAGTTTTCTGCACCACCACTATCGTATGATATAACAGAGGTCCAACCATTTTCATCAAATGCTTCTGTAATAGTTGTAGTAGTATTATCAGCTAATACAGGTGTAGTTATTAATAATAAAACTGCAAGTAAATTAAAAAACTTTTTCATATTTTACAAGCATCTCCACAATCATTATCAAATTCGTTTGATATATCTATGAATGTAGGATCGTCTGTAAACATATCCTCTGGAAGAACAAAGTCATCTTCCATTACATTACAATCGCTGCAACAACTCCACCTAATGCTACAAGTAATGTAAGTACTTTATAAAACTCTGCCTTATCTAGCTTTGCATCTAGCTTTTCTTCTAATCTATCAAGTCGTTCAATGACCATGTTAAGTAATTCTTTCTGTGTGTAGCCATTGTTGTTTGTCATTTATGGTAGGTCATCTTCCTTAAGTGAAATCCAATCCCAATCTTCGCTAAGATACATATTGTTCTTTAAATTACTTTCACTTATTTTTTTTAGATATGTAAAAATTATTTTTAAAAAATAACCTATTAAAAATCCTGTTAAAAAATCCATAACAAGAATTATATCATATTAAATTATTCAGGTTTTGGATTATCAGCTTTGACTTTAGCTACGTGATCTTTCCAAACAGTAGTAGTATTTACTTCATCCCAGTACTGCATATCCAATTGATCTTGTACAGAACCGTATGCTTCTTGCCTAGCTTGTATATAACCAAATTGTTGAGCATCCCATTTGCTATTAGTTAAATCTTCAATAGCTTGAGTATACTCTGCGTCTGTAAATTCACGAACCTCGTTATTTACTTGTGCTTTCATTGGCTTTGCAGCTTCTATTTCTGCCGTAGCTTCTGTTTTTAATTCATCTTTTGTTGCCATATTTAAAATATTAACATTTTATTTTATGGCACAGTCTATTAATCGCTACTTACGTAAACCGTACAGAGATACAGAACCACCTGTAAAGTTACCACTTTCTAAACTAAATTGAATGCCTTTGTGTAAAGCTGTTTGTGTTAAACAACCACCACCAGCAAAGCCCTGTAAATTATCAGTAGTAGCAGACAACTCGTGTTCTTCAGTAGTATAAAAACTTCGTTCATTAGCGTCGTTAAAATTAAACAAATACAGAATTCCATTAGCAACTTCGCCTGTGCCTGTGCCTATATCGTTATTTATAAAATAATCTCTATCTTGATTTGAAGCACCACCACTTGAAAAACTTGCGTCAGATTTTAAAATTTTTCTTGCCCAATCATACTCACTTGCAGTAACTGCAGCATTAGAGTTGTCTAAAATACGTAAATAAACATTAACATTATCTGTATCAACTTTAAGACCATTTACAATGACCTGATAAACATTATAAGAATTATCCCAATTAGCACCACCAACTTGAATTGTAGAAACCCCACTAGATACAGTTACTGTATCGATTAAAAGTTTAGCACCCATTATTTACACCCATAAGTTGTTATTACTCCACCACCAAATGGACGACCTGCATTACTTTCGTATAATTGAAAACCCCTTATGACTTCTTCAACTTTATGAACACCTATCATTTTTCCACCTGCTGTATTATCACTAGAATTATGACCGTAACTTTGAGAATTTACAAAAGTGTAAGCAGATTGATATGGATTGTAAATATAAAATGTTGCACCAGCTACACCGTCAGCAGCTTGATCAGTTAAAAGACCAATTCTAAATCTATCGCTACTTGTACTTACTTGATCAGAAAAAGTTGTTGAGCTATAAAGAATAGATAAAGCCCATTCATATTCACTTGCACTTATGACACCACCACTATTGTCAATTAACCTTATACCCTCAACATCATTTGAAACATCAGAATTTTGTACAAGTCCAGTAATTTGTATCATATAGACATCATATTGTGCAGAAAAAATATTATCTACATTTACAGTAGTTACACCACTTGTTATTTCTGTTTTATTTAAAAATTGCAAACTTGACATTATGAATACGCCCTAACACCATACATTGTTGTGTTCCCTGTAAAATTACCTGTATTTGGAAAAATAGTATAACTGTTATTCATTTCTCTAACTGGATAAGTAGCATTTCCATAGTTAAAAGCATAAACATTATCTGTTCTTGCAGAATAAGAACTGTGGGAAGTTACGGCACTATAAAGATTGCTATTGCCCATATTATATAAATAAGCATAACCTGTAAAACCAAGCCCATCTTCATCAGTTGCCATAGTTCCAAGATTTCCGTGTTGGTGCGCCCACATTGAAGTACTAGTGTATTGTGCAAAAGTTCCGTCAGATTTACCATATTGATTTGCATATTCATTACCACTATCTCTATAAGTAGTTCCTTGACCAAACCTACCAAAAATTCCAACGTCATGGCTACCTGTATGGAAATTATAAGTTAAGAAAAATATATCATACTTGTCAATTTGTAAGTCAGTAAAACTAACCGAACTAACTCCACTAGGCGTTTGAGTTTCAATTAATTCTAATTGTCCATAGTTAGTATATTTATCTGCTATTGAAAGATCGTAAATATCATTAGGTGTTAAGATACCTTTATTATTTCCAAAACTTTGTTCTGGGCTTTCTGGTATATATCCAAATTCACTACTCATATCAAATTACCTTAAAAAGTGTAAAAGTTCCACTATCAATGTTGCCACTAGACATTTTAAAATTAACCCCATCACTTGCACTTGCAACAGTATGCATAATACCACCCTGAGCTCCTGTTAAAAAAGGCGTTGCATTAAAGTGGCAAGTTTCATTAGTAAAAAAACTATACTCTGAACTTGAATTAAAGTTATAAAGATAAATTATACCCTGTGAGCTTTCACTTGTTGCAGTTCCTGTATTACCTAAAGAAATAGCAGTTTGATTAGTTCCACTTGTATCTGAAAAAGTTGTATCTGTCCTTAAATTTTTATAGGCATAATCATATTCACTATCTGATTGTGCAGTTCCACTTTTAGTTAATTGTATTTGTAAGCCAACATTATTTGTTGCACCTACAACATTATTAAAAGCAACCATATAAACATCATCACTATCTATGCCTGTAAGAATTACACCACTAACTGCACTTGATACTGTGTTTGTTGCTACTTGTACTAATCCCATTAATCTACTCTCAATCCATAAGTTTTAAAAGTTGCAGAAGTTAATGTATCAGCACCAACTACTGCTTGAAAACCTGTTATTGAATTTACTTGTTTTAACGCACCTATTAATTTAAAACCTCTATGTTCAGTACCACTTAATGTTTCGTTTTGCATTATATAAAAAGTATAAGAACTACTAGAAAATGGATTAAAAACATAACTAACTGCACCACTACCTAATGCGTTAGCTACTTGACCAAACCCTAATTGTATATCAGTATCGCTTTGCGATTTTAATTCATTAAAACCACTTTGCCTAAGTCTTTGATTTGCATAAGCATAATCTGAACTACTTATAACTGATCCACTAGAATTAATAAATCTTAAATCTAAATCTACTGTTGCAGAGGCAGTAGTGTTTGATAAAACTATTTTATAAATATCATAATCTGCTGAAAAGACATCAGTTATATTTACAGTTGTTACTGCACTTGATACTGTTGTTTGATTAAGTAATCTTAAATTGCTCATATTAAATTTCTTTTACTCCATATAAATTTACAGTAGCACTAGCAAAAGTGCTTGAAGTAATTAATAATCTTATAGCATTTATAGTTTCAGAAACTCCATAAAAACCACCACCATAAGTAGCAATATAATCTGGATCTTGTGTTATTCCTGTAAATTGATGAGTTGTGAAAGAATAACTAGAACTATTATTAAGGTTATAATAATAAATATAACCACTAACTTGTTCCCCTGTACTATTACCAATATTATGAACTAAAGAAATTGCACTATCACTATCAGATTTTTTTTCTTGAAATGTGCCATTTGACTTCATATACTGAAATGCCCATTGATAATTAGAGGTTTCAAAAGAACTCCCACTATCATTTGATAATTGAGTTGTAAATGCTTTATTATCATCTGCACAATGTCCATTAATTAATTCAAGTAAATGAACATCATAGACATTACCTTTTATACTTGTAAAATCTACTGCACTTGCACTTGATACTGTTTGAGATTGTATAAGTTGTAAGCTACCACCCCAACTACCCTCTTTAGTTAGTTGTAATATTTCACTAGGTGTATATAAACCTGTATTCTTTTTGACATCATTTGGTTGCGTACCTAAGTAAGCCATAAGTTACCCCTAGGTTTGTCTTAGATATGAAACATTAAACTCTGCGCTAGATGCTGCTGAACACAAACCTTGTAGTACGTCCCCAGTCTCTAATACAATTTTTCCAGGTATTTCTATAGTTGTACCAAATGGTAACGAAACATTATTTAAAACGTGTCGTAATGATCCACCAGATTTGGTAACACTTAAATCTACTGTTACATCAGCACTAGAACCACTTACATTAGATAGTGTTAATCCAATAGCTGTTTCTGTTGTTGATGATGGAACTGCATTAATTATATCTGTCGCAGAAGTTCCAAGAACTCCTTGTTCAGAATGTAATGTATCTGCCATAACCTATTCCTTTCTTATGACAAAGCAAGAACTAAACCAAGACTTACACCTGCTGGTGCAAGGTTTGCTATATCCTGTGCTGTCGTTTTCTTAATATTGTTGCTGTCGTCAATATCTCCAAATAGTATTTCATCTCCACCTGCTACTGTTCCAGATGACGATCCATTAATA
>Ga0114932_10002421_pt1 | contig 19656 bp, 35 predicted proteins | sample 2SBtaG_2_FD_87286 | JGI IMG/M metagenome (GOLD analysis project Ga0114932, IMG submission 87286) | Deep subsurface microbial communities from Kolumbo volcano to uncover new lineages of life (NeLLi) - 2SBTROV12_ACTIVE470 metaG | ecosystem: Environmental > Aquatic > Marine > Volcanic ... | reverse complement strand
AGAACCGAACCGTGAGACATACACGCTTGAATCAGGTTCGATGCCTTTGTTGGCACATAGTCAATACGAGACATGAAGTCCTTACCAAGTGCATGCCCGGTAGACGAAGCGTGGTAGAAAAACGCTTTCGGGTCCACGCCGCTCTTGGGCAGGTTCTCATGCGGGAACCAGTGGAAACCAAGCCAGTTCTTAGCAGTTACGCCCTCAAACCAGAGCTTCTCAGACGGGACATAATCCGCGTTTGAAAACTCATCGATGTCCATGAGGTCACCCCATGCTTCCCATGGAACCGCTGCGTAAAGCCGCCCGTCGAACGGGATACTGGCATTACCCATAGCTTCCATGATTGCAATCGGTGCAGCAGCAGCGGTCCATACACTGTTAGTCGCGTTTGCTGAATTGGCGGACGCATCCATTGCCGTAGTAATGATTTCGTCCGTGTCACGGCCCATCGCAGCAGCAAGGTTGGTCGCTTGCGCGCCGCGCTCGTCATGCTGGATTTTGAGTTCGTCAAGATCATCCACATAGATACCGGCGTACCGGTCTTGCAGAGTACACTCAACTGGTGCATGCGATACATCCTGCACTGGAATATCGCCATTACGTGATTTGGTTCCGGCAACTGCATTACCAATCACTTGGAATGTAGTGCTTTCACCCGTCACACCTGCTTTGGTGCGAACGGTGTTACGCAATTTTGAGCCCATTTGCTGGTACTCAATATGCGCTTCGCTTTCGAATTGCTTGACGAAAGCATCATCAATATCGGGAAAGGCCATTGCCATACTCCACAATCAAGGTTTCACCAAGCAGGGTGTCCTAAGATCGTCGGGCGGGTATCCCACAGGGGCCGCCCTAAGAATACTTCGGGCCTGTACTCTTTAAAAATACAATACTTTTAATAGATGTCCACAATAAATAAAAAGGGGGTCAGGAGGGAGGGAGGGAACCTGACCCCCATACCAGCCTAGCTGGCAGAGGCAACCAACCTAGCCGGTTAAGACGGCAGAGAACGGAAACCCTCCGTTACCCTTTTTACATACGCATCTTCCCGATGTCGCGGGTCACGATAGCGCGGGTCTTTCATCATTGCCTCTAATTCTGGGCGGGATAGCGGAGTATCGCTTTGCACCCCTTCAGTATCGCCGCCAGCTTGCCCAGCTTTTCTAATAATCTGCTCCATCGCCGTAATAAACGACGCCTCACCAGAGAAATTAGACATGGATATGTACGAATCTGCATCTAAATGCTTGGATAACCACATATCCACCCGGTCTACACGCGCCCTGCCGTTCTCTCCCAGCTTCTCCAACTCGGCATTAGGGTCTGGCAAAAGAGACATTTCGTTTTCAACGTAGATAGAGGTCACTTCATTAAACTGTTCCGGTGTAAGGCCCATATCGTGGGCTTTTTCCTGCCATTTGCGGAATACCGGGTTATCCGTTTTCATGCTGAAGTCATACCCCTCCGGTATCAAGCCTTCCGGCGGGCTAAACTTGTAGTTTTCTGATTTCTCAGGGATATCTCCTTTAGCTACAAGCTGATACTCGGATTCAATCTGCCCTCTTACTTCTTTTTCCACATCCGTTTTGATGTCTGCCGTTTTCTTATCGTAAGCCGTGCGAAGTTGGTTGTAACCCTCTTCCAAAGCAGTCGCATCTTTGTATTTCCCGGCAAGTAATGCGGGTTCTCCTTCAGCCGCCTCAACTGGCGCACCTCCTTCTTCGGCTGGCGCGGCTGATTCTGCCGCAGCGGCGTCACCGCCGCCGCCCTCGCTATCAAGCGCACGCAATATCTTAGGATTCGATAGTTTATGAAACATTAGGAAGCCCCTTCTCTGCATCGTTGATTCTTTTGCGGATCAAACCAACCAAATACCGCCCACCTTCAGTATGCGCTAACACATTAGCGTCGGTTCCGGCAGGATGAACCGTGTATAACGTGATTTCTTTGAGGTAATTTAAAGCTACCCGCCCTGCATCGGTCTTAAAAGTCTCTCGCAAGACCTGATTTATCTTATATTCGGCCTCTTTTGGCCTGATAACACCGTCTATAAAGTACGCTGGTGCTTTTGTTTTTCGTTTTCCGCTATCGGATTGGCTCATGGAAGCAATGTTTGTGCTGCGCTAATGGGATCAACCCCGGCTTCACTCGCTCCACCCGCAAGTTCTACGAGATTTTGCACATTACTGCGCTGCTCATCCTCTGTTGTTAGCAAATCGTTGTCGATTTCATACCAATATGCCAGCTTTTCAGCAAATTTTTGCGGGTTTAGCATGTTTTGTATAGCCGCACCGCCGAATAACTGCCCTAACATCTGCGCATAATTGACATGCTGGGCGATATCCTCGTTTCTTTGAGCCCTAACTAGGGGAGAAACGGCCTGTAATTCAATGTCCTGCCCATTTAACGTAGGTAATTCGATGCGCCCTTGGTCCCTTAGCAGATAAACAGCACGTTTATAGACAGGGAAAACCATTTCTTTCTGTAACCGCCCGTGTGCGCTGCCAACCTGCCTAGATAATTCAGCCATACGCTCGGCAACCTCTGTCGCACTAATAGGTGTGCCTTCCCGCCGCCCTAAAGTCTCGTTATACAGAGCCCGATTGATGTTATGCCGCTGATCTTTCAGCACAAGATCGGCAACATTGAAATCCCCACCGGGTGAAAGCGGCTGTAGACCAGTACTGTCAACGCCACGCGGGATAACGGTGCCGGGAACTAAACGGATGTTGTCAGAATTGATTACACTGTCATCGTCGCTCTGCCATATCCCGGCAATCGACATTTCTGCGTTCTCAAGGATTAACTGAACTGTCAAATTGCACGTTTTAATCGCACTCATAGCGTTGAATGCTGGGCCGCGCCCATAAATCTCACCGCTACCCTTGCTCCAGCGGAAAGATATCCACGGATTAGAGCCTATGCCTACAAATTCATCCTCAAATATGTAGGCTTTTTCTTCTTTATCTATGACCTTGTATAGATAGACCTCTTCTTCGGGCCTATCCCAATCTCGCGACACTATCTCGACAATATCTATCTTATTATTTTCAGCGGGGTTCATGTGGCCCCTAGCCATGGCCCCCATTTTGTCGCTCATGTTCTTTGTTACTCGCCCTGCCGGCCAAATAATCTTGACCTCGCTTGGTTCTACCTTACGCAATCTCATTTGCGTATCTACATTACCAAACGGCCCCTCTCCCAAGTAAACTTCATGCGTAGGCACGCTTTGGAATCTTAAAGGCTGCGTGGCGCTGCCTTCCCAACAGGTCAGATTTCCCGTGCCTAGCGAAAGATCAAGAAAACTTTCAAATGCTTCTGATTGGAAGTTAGACGATTGGAGATATTGGAATACCTCTGCGTTAACTTCGTCTAGCTGCCCTTGCAGAAATGCAACATCAACGTCTTCCATATTTCGCATGACAGCGGGGGTGGGGGCTAGGCGTATCCACCGCATATTATCCGGCACCATGCCTGCAAGCATGCGGCTGGCGAACTCTTGAACTCCAACGACTGCCGTCTCATCGAAGATGAGATCGTCCCTTCGCGTGCCGGGGGAGAACTCACGCAACCCGTCTCGCGCTGGCATCGTGTAGTCGTAGATTTCTTGCCAGACACTTTCCCATGTCTGCCGCCTGTGTTTTGCTCGCTCAAACCGGGATAAGTCATCTGATACCGACATTACGCACGTCCCAAGGTATCTTGCACCTTGTCATCATCGTCAAAGCCCGCCTGCCCCTTGGCAAACAGGGAACGGCTACCGCGTAGCCGCCGCTGCACCGCGTCTTTTTCCTCTTGCGCTGCCCTAGCTAGGCGCGATGTCTCTTCCTCTGCCCTGCGTTTGTTCTCTTCACGCAGTCTTGCAAGCTCTGGATCAGGTGCGGGAGCCTTGGGTCTTCCGCCAAAAATACTACCCATGACTATTTCCTTTCTGCGCGTAAATAACCGTGCCGCCGTAGCGTTTTAAAGCACAGAACAACTGATAAGGCGTAAGTATAAAGCCGCGCAAGCCTAAAAGTTGTTTGATCCATGATACACAGTAGATTGGAATAGTGCCATGCTTTGTAGCTGGGGGCAATTCTTGACTATTAATCTCAATACAAGCCCCCTTAGTACGAAGCATGTAAAAAATACTGTCTATCTGTTCGCCTTCCAATGCCTCTATATGCAAGCGGTAGGAAGACCATTCTAAAAACCACCAGCATTCCCTTTCCGCCATATAATAAAAGCAAAAACAATGGCGAAAGCCGGGGCGCGTAAGCCAACGCCACGGTTTCGGAACGTCACCATCGATAAAACCTATAAACCACCTTGCCGGAGGTTCGACCATCCTGCCCTCTTTTTCGATCCGCGCATATCCCACACAGAGAAGTCGCGCTTCATAACGCGAGATGCCTTCAAGGGGGACACGCCTAGAACTGCCTTCCCTTCCCCGCCACCAAGCGCCAAATACTGCAACGCATCATGCACATGGCTGAACTTATTCTTGCTCGGCCTGTCTTCATAACGCGCCTCGCCGCTAACTGCCAACCTACGGTAGTGATAACCACTCCTAAACCCCTGCCTTAACGTCTTACAGCTAGGGTCAAGCAACAAGCCGGGGAGCCCATCGACCATCCGGTTAAGCATGCTCTCAACGGATTCTATACGCACCACCGGGTCGTTTGTATGTGTGGGCATAGCGTTAATACCCAAGGACTTTAGTATTCTAAACGGGGTCCGTTCGTCAGTCTGCGCCCTCTGATCGCCAGCAGGGTCGCCATAGAAGTGAATATCGCCTACACCGGGAAACCTTTTATGCAATTCAGAGCGCAATAGCTCACCAAAGCGCTGCGTTCCCATGTCCATCGTTACTAATTCGCCCAGCATAACCCATCTGCCATTAGATAAGCGCTGTCCAAAGACCGCTGCGGGCGTAAGGCCGAAGTCCATGCCAACAAATAAGGGAATGCCTTCAATGTACTCAAGCGGGGTAGTGCTTACATGCACCTCATCGTTGTACGTCGGGTAAACACGCCGCCCCTCTTCAATGCTGCCAAGGCGGTTCAATATATAAACGTCAATCCAAGACTTTGTTTTCCCCTGCACTATCTTTTCGTAGTAGGAGGGCGTCAGGTTCTGCACATTCTCAGCAACCGGGTTGATCTTATACCCAATAATATCCTTACCAGTGCTGTCCATGATCTCAAGCATGCCGGGAGGCTGCTGGAAGAACGACCAATCCGGCGGTTTGCGTAGCATGAGTTGCTCTTCATGCGGGATATTCTCAGGGATTGGTGTCATCCCCGCCATGATAGGCCACCAGTGGTCTTCTTCCGGTGCGTTGGTGTCCATAATCATGCCATACCAAGTAGGCCCACCGTCCTTCATACTGGGGAACCGGCCCAACCTCATCGAGGAGGCGTCAATTACAGCCTTGGGTATCTGGCGTGCTTCGTTAACCCAAATGCCTGTGAACTCCAGAGACAGCAACTTATCAACATCATCCGGCCTATCAAGCGCCAGGAACAAGACTTCGCAATCAATGTCGCCAATCTTGATGTTATGCGTATACGGGACCGTCCAGTTGAACTTTCCGAACACATGCTCTGGGAACCAATCTAGCCACGTCTTGATAGACGTAGTTTTCAGCATAGGGTTGGTGTTTCTTATCACTCCCCAGCGGGTCTTACGCCTTCCATCCAATCCTCTATCTTGTTGAGCCGCGCGACGGAATATCTCAGCACAGCACGCACTCGACGTACCGCTGCCAACAGGCCCCATGATGCCCCTGATGAACGAATCGTCTCGCATAAAGCGGAGCAAGACATCGCCACCCGGCTTGTAATTAAAATCCATATATCACCGAATTTGGGCTTCTTCCCACATACGCCGGTTTTCAACTGCAAGGCGTAACCTCTTTTCCAGAACACGCGGCCCCCACGATTCAATCTGCCTGTCTGCTTGCTCATTCGTTAACTCACGCTGCCTGACGCCACACATCTTATAATGCACCGCCTTCGCAACACGGCGAAGCAGCATATGGTCTTTAAAGGAAAGCCCCTCAACGAACTTAGAAGCGCGGCTTGTCTCCAGTATAAACTCAGTCATTTCTTCTTCTTATAAGGAGACTTCTTGCCCTGCTTTGGCTTCTTAACCTTCTTTGCTTTCTTCTTATACATGCGTCTTAACCTTTCTTGCCTGTGTCACTAACAACTCAAAGGCAGAAGGCCCAGTGCGCCTCTGCGCCATGAAATACTCACCTTTATCAACCGCCTCACGCAGCTTTGCCCAAGAACGTAACGGGCAGGAAGCCAACATAACCCATTCGCCGGGAGAACGTGAAACAGCAACCTTCTTCCAGCGGCTCATTCCTTGCCCTTCTTAACCTTCTTGAGTGGCTTGTCAGGCGACATTAAGTCGCGCAACCGGAACATAGAATCCTCAACTGCGTCAACCGCTTCAGCCAGTACCTCCAATTCCTTTTCGTGTACCTGCATCCTCTTATGTAGAGAATTACCGCACCTACGGATTCGCTTTTCTAGCTGACCAACTGACTGCATAGAACCTCCTAAGAAAAACCTAAATTACATATACCTTAATAGAGCCTTTTTTGGGAAAACTTTTTTTGAGAAAACTGCGTGTATGGGACATATATAGAAAACTCGCGGCAAACTTTTAAAGGCATGGTAACCAGAGCAACCCAACACCCAGCTCGCAAGCTCGCCCCCCGTTACCCCCGGCCCCTACCCCCTCCCCGGGTAGGGGAGCTACTAGTACACAGGTATGGAGCGAGTGGGTATATGTCTCGCTAACTCAGGTCGATGTTGATACGGAGATCACCTTCGACCCTCGTCACATCAGGCGCCTTGAACCCAGCACGGTCGAGCAAATCCTTCGCCGCCTCAAGCTGGACATACTCGCTCTTCGCCACCTGACTAAGCCTAGCTACCGTGTTGTACCCCATCATCGCAGCTGTACCACGCCTGTTGCCTAGCTCAGCTAGCAGCCATTCTTGTACCTTGGGGAGAGACAGTATCCTTGATACCTGCGATTTGTGCCTATTCAACTGCTTAGCTATGCCTGCGCCTGTCAACCCGTCGATAGCATGTAGCTCCATTACCTGCCGTTGCAGCGGGGTGAATGTCACTGCTTGCTCATGCTTCGGCTTAGTCCTCAGCGGCCTCTTGCGTTGCGGGTTAACGACCAGTCCGTTGGATTCTTCTGCCATCTATTTGTGCCTCGCTATGCTCGGGGTTGACTGAAACAAACGGTATGCCGAACTGCATGGGGGTGAGTAAATAGGCACCGCTTCCGTTGGCCCTGTCAATGCCCAGTATATCATTATGAATACATTAAGGAATTAACGTTGTGCAGAGCAAGGGACATAAATAACCGATCTCATAATAATGCCGGGTAGCAGCGCTGGTAGACGGGCATCAAGCAGCCTCTCGCCTTCGGCTCGTTGGGCCGCTTGACGCTCCGTCTTCCTAGCGTGCTGACCCGTTGTTATTAAGTTAAAAAGAAAGAGGAGACGTGAATGGAAGCGTTAAAAAACATGCTAACAGTCGCACTACTAGCGACCATGACATGCCTAGTAATCGTAAGTGTAATTGCCGTAATTGACTTGATACTGCACTCATTCCTCACTCTGTGAGGATTGCGGGGAAATGACACATATTCCCCACAAGCTCGGCGGTCTTCCTTCGTCAGACCACTTCCCTAAAGCCTTCGGCATTAGGAAACCATGTAAGAACATGGGTTGCTTGGCAAGGAAGGAGGGGTCAGGAAGACGCCGCAATATTGACACAAGTTCGCCACATTTTGCACACAATTCAGAGCGATACTTCAAATGTTCAACAACAACCACCAACCTTAGAGGATATTGATATGCCTAAGATTAAATCAGAGAGCCCAAGGAACAGCGCCGAGGCAATAGCCCACGCGCTCGTTGAAATATTTTCGCCGCTGCTAGACGAGCCGCGCGACGAAACGTCGACAGCGCCGGTGCCAGAAGAAACCGACCGCAACTTTCATTACAACTTCGACAGCGTTATTGGCGCAGTACACAAGCGCTATCAGAAGGCCGAGGCATTCGAGGCGCAGACGCAACTTGCCTACCAGAAGCGCCTCGAGACTGACCCCGACGAGCAGGACATACGCACGTCGAACGCTAGCATCTACGCAACCCGCGCGGGTAACGCGTGGCTTGCCGCCCTTCAATTGCGCAACGCATTCGACGAGGCCTACGAACGCCTGACGGGTACGTGTTTCGAATTCGAGACATGGCAGAAAAACATGGAAGCGTTCTATTCTGGCGGAACTAAGCCGAACGCTGCGAAAGCCAAAGCCAACGACGCAGCCGCAGAGCTAGCCAAACGCAAGGCAGCCATGGGGCTGTAGCGCAACCCACACGGGCCGGTCAGGCGAGTGCTTGGCCGGTCCGTTTTATTTTAGCCTGGGTAATGAATAGGCACCCGTTACAGGTGCCACTTTATTTATATTTCAAGGTGTTAACTCCAACCAGTGAGGCAAAATGCAGTATGAAACAAACGGTAAAACCCTTCCGCAATTGCAAGAGGCGCTCGACCAAAAGCTAACCACACCCGAAGAAATTATTTGCACATTACAAATTCGTGCAGATAAACCGACATGCTCAGCAGGCAAACAACGCCGCACGCTAGAGGCAATCGAACGCCTCCAATTAACTGGGCGTGTCATTGCTACCACCCCTAACAAAGGTGCCATGTCCTCTAATAAGAAGGCAAAGCAAGCCACCACCAAGGACCCCTTCCTTGCCACAAAACGTCTCAACGATCTGGACTGGTGGAAGAAGCATGTTACTGCCATGGGAAACGAAGAAAAGCAGCAGTTGCTGACCCATCTTCTTAATTCAATGGGCAACCAGCCCGTTGTTATCGTCATAAATAAATAGAGGCCACGCACACATGGAACGCAAAGTTCTTAAGCAAAAGATCGTCGTCAAATCTCCAGAAGAAGTAAAGAAAGGAGACGAGTTAGTTATCATTGAAAAATATAAGGTGATTAACACCATGCAATTAAAGGAAGGCAGTCGTTACGACTGGAGAATCGTCACGAATAAAGGCCACTTCCAGTATTGCACTGAGGATTTGCTGGTCACCGCCGATGACTGACTTGGAACAAGAGCAAAGCAATATGCTTGCAGCAATCAATACTCTGCAAGACAGGCTTATAGAATTAACAATAAGAAATGAAAGGCAGGATCAAACACACATCCTTGAATTAGAAAGACAAATCAATGCATTGGAGAACAGCTTATGAGCATGCCCAATGCCAGAGAAAGGCTTGAAGACCTCGCGAAAGGTGTCACCCTTGGAAGAGAGGGATGCTCCACACGCAGGCAAATCGCTGCCACAATCAGGTGCATCATCGAAGAAGAACTTCATAGAAAGAAACCTATGAAGATGGCGCGCGCCACTGCCCGTCCAATCACAGCCGAGACAAGGCTGGGTGTCTGTCTTTTATATGAAGACAAGCCACACCTTACCAACCGAGAGATCGGTGATGTGTATGGAATAGATGGCGCGCGTGTCAGTGAAATCCTACGAGCAGAAAGGAGCAAGTTGCTCAATGTCTAATCATACCCGTTACACAGCCATGAATAACGCACGCTCCATTGTTACAGGTGCCGGGCATGTGCATGGCGATGCAATGCAAAACCTATTAGACGCATCGATCATGTGGCAGGTCATACTTCGCACCGACATTACCCCCCGCCAGGTGGCCGATTGCTTAGAGGCATACAAGATTGTCAGGACAATCGATGGTGGCTCGAACATAGATAATTATGTGGACCGCATTGGGTATGCGTCACTCGCAGCGGAGGCACAGGGTATTAAGAATGAAGACATTCCCCCTACTTTTTAAAACCATGGAAGAAGCCCTCAATTATGGGCTTACCTACCATGCCACCCCGTATGTAGTAGAAGTTAAAGGTGGATTTAAAGCAGCAATAAAAAAGACGCGGCCCCAGCAAGGAAGAACTGGGACCGCGCAAGTAAATTACCGGACAGACAAAGGGAGGCAAAACTGTCCGGCCCAACCACCACTTAAAGAATAGGGAAGGGTAAGTCATGGGTCAAGGCTCACGCAGTAAAGTCCAAGAAGTTCTCGCATCTCTCACTGAACAGGTGATCGATAAGTTAAAGCGAGTACAAGAGGGAGAGAAACTGTCTCCCTTTGAATCACCATGGGAAGGTGACCCCATGCCTCGCAACTTCACAACCAATGAGTATTACCACGGTGTAAATATCTTTGGTTTGTGGGTAGCAGCAGAGACTAACAACTACACCAGCAACGAATGGTGTACCCCCAAGCAACTGTTAGCTTACGCTAGAAAAAATAAAATAGATGTATCATTTAAAGGGCAGAAGACTACACCCATAATTAAATGGGTAGATAATTGGGAGCCCAAAGAAAAGAAAACCGACGATGGCACACCTAACTTTGTCGGATTCTGGCGTGTCTTCGGTGTGTTAAACAGGTGTCAAATCAATGGGTTACCTACTGTCCATGTATCTGACGAGCCTGTTATTAAGACCAGAAATAATATTGATAATTGGATTACCGATCTCAACCCCATCATTAAAGATGGAGGTGACCGGGCTTACTACCATCCAAGGCATGACTACATTGGCATGCCCGACATCAACAAATTCAAATCAGAAGACCACTACTGGAATGTACTGTTCCATGAGTTGACGCACTGGACAGCACATGAAACCAGATTGGATAGGACATTATCCTTAGAGAAAAAGGATTATGCCTTTGAAGAATTGATAGCAGAAATGGGATCGGCCCTGATCTCTTCAATGATGGGTGTACCCAGCAAGATCAACCACGAATCTTACATCAACGGTTACATCAAACTGTTGAAGTACGATTACCTCGCGCTAAGAAAAGCAGCCACACAAGCGGGGCAGGCATACGAGTATTTACTTAACCCTGAGAAAAGGAAGGAAGTCGCATGACTTTGGTTAAAAGAAAGATGCAAAACAAAAACGGAGTGATGGTCGTGGATCACCAAAAAAATTATATAGTTATCACCGGCAGTAGTTTCGGTGGCAAGCTGATGCTCCCCAACACAGAGGAGAACATGCAGCGTGTGACAATCCTGCTTAGTGCCATGATGGTAGACGAGGTGTATGCCAGCAAGCACCCTGATACGGGACGTGAGGTTATGTATCAGGATAACTGTGCGTATCGCCGGGTTAAAATTAGCAGCATGTATATCAACAACGATGAAATCTTTGATAGCGAAGAAGACGCCAAGGCTTTTTGGGAAGACGCACAGCAAGGAAAGGAGGTAACAAACGAAACCCCTATTGACATCGATTGAGTGGTACGAGAACAACTTTAATTGTCTCTCGGTATACGACCACAGACGACAGGAAATGTTCACTCAATCTGAGCATGACTGCAACACCCACAAGATGGACTTCAATAGATTCTGGAAGATGCTATCGTTCACACGAAGGCGTCTAATAGAAGAGGGAAACCAGTACAAAATAAAACAGATAGGATTGGAGGCCACTGTTGAAAGCGACCAAGCGACATGACATGGCTGAAGAGATCGCCATTGAACACATCGCATGGCTAAGAGGGAGAGGGGTAACCCTCCCCTCGTTATGCGCTAGCTTAAATTTTTTAAACGATCACTTTACTAATTGGGATCAAGCCATTGATTTCTTTGCAAGAGAATGGCTACGCATTAACGGGTACACTAAAGAAGAATCCGTGCGCAATTATACCTTTATCCCCCACCCACAACAAAGGTAACCAAGATACACAAAATGGTATTTTTTGTTTACCTGTTTCCAAAGAGAAGGAAGACAACATGACCTGTGAAAATAAAGTTTCATATTATCTAACCGCTGCATCAGGATTCACGACACGTGAATATCTTGTACGATGCGGGCTTACCGACCCCTATGGTATGCGTGCCATTTGTGACGAATGCCTTAGTGACCCACGCAAAATGGCTGAGATTCAACGGCATGAAGATGACATCAAAGCTGACAACCAAGCTGCTGCCTCTGCTGGTTGGGGGGAATTTTAAAAAACTGTAGTAGCCCCCCTTCTATTCCTATTGCACATGCTATATAATAATGTGCAGTGTCCTTTTTGAAAGCTGGCAAGCTATTGTGGTAGGACCTCTGGGAGAAGCGGCGCTGACGTGTCCGCGTTAGCGTCGCACTCCGGTACTAAAAAATAAATATGAGGCTAGTATGTCTGACCACCAAGGCATCCCATCAGCACTCGTCAAAGAATTGATTAAACGCAGGCACGAACTGAACCTGTCTCAGATCGAAGTTGATCTGCGCATGGATTCAAGGCCAAGCCAGTGCGGTAAATGGGAGAGCGGCATACGCAACCCACAATTAAACAGCTTGATAAGCTGGTGTGCTGTTCTCAATACTGAACTGAAACTTGTACCAATGAGAGGCGCAGATGGGGAAGAGACAGAGGGACAAGGGCAACCGCATAGAACGGAACCTTGTTAATAAATTAAAAGAGCAAGGCATAGCCGCTGAGCGTGTACCATTAAGTGGCGCACTTGGCGGGCAACACTTCGGTGATATAGTCTTGCCAACAGGTGAGCGTTGCGAAGTTAAGGGGCGCGCTTCCAATAGAATATTCTGGAAGCTAATCAAGCAGTACATAGAAGGTGTGTCCTACCTTCTACTAGTTGAAGACAGGCAACCACCCCTAGTCGTCATGCACTGGAATGACTTTGTTAAGTACCAGAAATTAAAGGAAGAATATGTTCGCACCAATCCCCCTAAAAATAATGAGGCGCACTGATCTCAGTGCCAATGCCAAGCTACTGTATGCACGCCTCGTTCTGTTCGTGGGTGAGAATGATACGGCATGGCCTTCACGCGAAACACTAGCGAATGAGCTAGGCATCCACTTGCGAAGTGTTCAGCGCGCCATGGCTGAGCTTATTAATGCCGATCTAATTGAAAGGCAGCAAGGCTACAACGGGCATACCAATACTTATTCAATCATCGAAGACAATCCAGCAGGACAAATACGTCCTACTAAGGAGGACAAATGTGTCCCACTGAGTAGTTCTGAGGAGGACAAATGTGTCCCACTAAGTAGGACAGATATGTCCCACATAAAAGAACCAATTAAAATATCAACAAAGAAGGAGAGCGCGCGTGGGCAAGGAAGCAAGGAAATCAAGAAGAGCAAAAGCAACAGGGGGTCAAGGATCACAGAAGATTGGCGACCTGACGAAGGAACTAGAGAAAGATGTGTTGCAAAAACATCGGAACTCTTTGTCGAAGAGCAAATCCAATGCTTTATCGACTACTGGATTGACATCACTGGGCAGCGTGGAATCAAACTCGCATGGGACAGGGCTTTCCATAATTGGATCAGAAACGAAATCAAATGGGGGCGCGTTAAATCGTCCAGCACTGGTAAGCCAAGCGGTGAAGAAGGCAGAAAGCGGCGACGTTCTGGGCTCGCTTCTGCATATAGTGAGCGAATGGAGAGCAACGGACGAACCGATACTGTCCACTGATGAGTGCGAGAAGGCGGTCGAAATCATTGAGCAACACCTGCAACCATGCGATCCCCAGCTAGCCATGGTTCTGCTTGATGAAACTCTTGAGTTATTTAAGGTGCCAGACAATTGGGATGTTGTTGCAAAGTTCTACCTTGAAGCGATTGAAGAAATACCAGAGGACTTGCTACGTGAAACATTGAAGCATGTCCGCATGACAAAGAAGTGGTTCCCCAAACCAGTAGAGTTAAGGGAGTATGCCCTAGATAAATTATTCCACCGCAAAATTTCCATCCATCGTTACAACGTAATGAAAACAAAGGCACAATCCTGATGCAGCTAGGTCTAACAGAAGACGAGAAAGCCATGCGCGCCCTTGGAATAGGGGGCAGCGATGCAAGCAAGATCATGAATGGGGAGTGGCATGAACTATGGGAGATCAAGACAGGACGCAAAGAGGATGCCGATCTGTCTGATGTGTTCCATGTTCAACTGGGCCATGCGACAGAAAAATTTAATTTATACTGGCTCAAACAGAACCACCAAGTGGGACTGATGACGGACGATCTGAGTGTAGTCAGGTCAAAAGAGTATGACTTTATGCAGTGCATGCCTGATGCCCTCGGTGTTTGGAATGATGGGACACAGTGCGTCATTGATGCCAAGCATACAAACCAGTGGTCTACTACTGATGTGTTATACAAGCGGTATTACTGGCAGTTAACGCACAACGCAGTGGTAACTGAATCAACAACCTGTGTTATCTCCCCCATATACGGCAATCAGTTTGGCCCTCCTATTGTGTGGGAATTAAACGCAATAGATTCTTACCGATTGATTGAGGCAGAGAGGACATTCTGGTGGCATGTAGAAAATAATATAGAGCCTGTGAATGGGGTGCATGACATCCTTCAAGGTCTTTCTAAAATAGAAATCCCTCCCATTGACGACATGCTTGAGGTGGATATGGAGGGCAATAACGAATGGGCTTCACTTGCTGAAGACTTCAAAGATAATAAAGAGCAGCATGATAAGCATGCCAAAGCAAAGAAAGGGATACGTTCCCTAATAGACAACAACGTTAAGCTAGCAACAGGGCATGGAGTAACTGCCAAGCGAGGCAATGACAACCGTGTCCGTATCTCCATTGATAAGAAGAGGCAAACATAATGACCGACAACATGAAGTTGTGGAACAGCGTTGAGAAGACCGACCCTGCCCACACCAAGAAGGTAAAGTTTGGGCGTGGCTTTACTGCTATCGATCCCCACTCACAGGTGATGAATGCTACCAAAGCATTCGGACCAGCCGGTGAGGGCTGGGGCTGGAACGTCATGCGTGTCGAGTACACCGTAACGAATGACGTTGCTATACTCGTCGGCCTTTGGGTGGATGGACACCATAGTAGGGATGACCATTATGAATGCCCCGGCATACAGCAATGGGGTCAGGCTAGTCTGTATATAGACGCCGCGGAATCCAAGAAAGATACCGATGCCTTCAAGAAAGCCATGACAGACGGGCTAACTAAATGCCTGTCTTACCTTGGGTTCAATGCCGATGTATTCCTTGGTAAGTTCGATGATAACAAGTACGTGCAACAGCGGCAGGAAGAGGTGGTCAAGGACGCGGCGGCTGAGCGAGAGAACTCACCGGAGTATGAGGGTGCAGTATCTAAAGCAGATACCGTTATCAAGAACATAGAAGCATGCGAGACTAGAGAGGAAGTAAACGTCTTGCGTGATAAAGTTAAGAAGACATTCAGCGAAGTAAAAGATGTAGACAAGGGGCAAGCAATGCGCATGTCCTCTGCTATGCAGAAAAAACTTTCAGAGTTTCCCGAAGCAAACGTCTAAGAGGAGAAGCACATGGACGTAAATGAAGTAACCCTGCTTGGAAATGTAGGGCAAGACCCTGACTACCACACGTTTGATAGTGGGGATATGAACGCAAAGTTCTCCGTCGCCACATCAGTGAAGTGGAAGACCGGGGAGAAAACCCAGTGGCATAATGTCGTAGTCAAGGACAAGCATCTGGTTGAGGTGTGCCAGAAGTTCCTACAAAAAGGCACACGCATATGGATGCGCGGCAGGTCCGAGACAAGGGACTGGACTGACAAGGATGGGAACAAGCGGTACACCACAGAGGTCGTGATCCCCCCATTCGTAGGGCAGCTACACGTCGAGGCGAGAGGCAAGGGCTGGGGTGACGCCGAAGGCGGCACAACCCAAGGCCCAACGAGTGACCCGCTTGAAGATGACATCCCCTTTTAGGTAGAGAAACATGGGCGCGTTTAACAGAAAGGAATTTTCCCGGCCGCGCGCCTAGCTGGGGTGGGTTCCCCCCTGCCCCAGCACTAACCTAATGCTGTGCGTATGGATTGCAACAACCACAGCGCCTCCTCCCTTGACAGGTGCAAGCGAAAGCTACCGCTGCTATCCCTGTCCTTGCTTAGATCAATACATATATCAACGTAAGACTTGCTTGCCGACACAGACAGGCCGGTCTTCTTTGGATCAGACATTGCCTATGATCTTAAATAATTCAGATAATCTTTAGCTAATCTCAGGTCTTCAAACACACGTATGAATCCTGGGTGGCTTTCCTCAACACGCGGATCAATGATTGCTGTCATCGTAGCACCGTCGTCCTGGCTACCGAATTGGTGCCGCTCTGCATACTCATCCACATACTTATATCCCCTTGTCTTTATCAGGTGGGTAGACAGCTTGGTGTCCACATCCTCAGTTACATAGTAACCCCATTCATGGTGGTGTCCTTGTGCAAGGATACGAATAGGTAGAGTAGAAAACTTTGAAGCACGCATAGTGCCATGCAGTATATTATATATGCTGCTGCCCTTCATGCTGTGCGCTAACCATGTAGGACACTGACGCCCATTTGGGAAAACAATATTAAACTTAGCCTGCCAATCAAATACCTGCACTGTGTCCTTAAGCATCTGCTTAATAGTGTAGGCATTCTCAGGTGACATCGTGTCGTGGTTGCCTAGCAAGCAAAGCAAATACTTGACCCCACTATCCCGCATTAACCATTCAATTAATTTGTACGCCGTTGTTCTGCTGGTATCTTGGTCGGCCCATAAACGCATCAGCCTACCTGACCAAGCGTTAGATGCGTCACCCATTTGCACGCAGTACATGCCGGGGGTGCTAGCCATTATCTCGCAGTCATCTTTTAATAGGGGCCAGTTACACCCATCATCATCTACGTGTGGGTCACCCATGAGACACAAGCCCATGGGCTCATCGTCTGGCATACTAATATCAAACCATTCTTTCGCTTTACTATGAGCGTACCTTTTCTTGAACCTCTTAGACATATGGTCGATGATATCCTCTACAGGTACATCATCTTCACCAAAGTCTGGGAGTATAGGAACGCTTGGGATTGAGCCATCAGGCACCATCCCCTTGTTCCTTGCGCTAGCAATGCGGGAACGAAGCGTAGCTTCCGGCATGCTAAGCGCGCGAGCAGCAGCAGCGGCGGTGCCGTGTCGCGCCTGTTCGTTTAATGCTTCTTGTAATATCTTATCATCTAATGGTTTAGTTGCCATTGTCCTTGCTTGCTTTTATTTTCCTCCTCAGATCACCGTAGTCTATGACCATCCGGTGAATAGCAGAGCAATCACTTGCCTCTTCAATACGCGGGCAAGGTGATTGCAACCCCTTCAGTTCTTCGGAAGCTAAAGCCTGCATGCTTTTGCTATAATCTTCAAGGTCTGGCACGACAACAACCGCGTCACCTTTTGCTTTTGCAAGGTAATTAATATACGCAGAGCCGACAGCACCAGCAGCAGAAACCCCACTAAAAATCTCCGTCACGCATCCGGTCAGCGGTATCGTCAGAACTACTGTCACGCACGCTAGCCATCTTCTGCCTAACCTCTTCAGCAGAAGTAGCTTGTTTCGCTTTTTGTAACTTTGTTGCCACGTAGTACGCACCGGCACCGACCGCAACAACTGCGAGTATGCTAATCCAAACAATCAAGTCTCGCCTTTCTCTTTCATTAGCATGCCACCAATACCAGCAAGCGCGCCAATACCTGTAACAATATGCTGCATCATATCCTCTGGAATATTAATGCCAACTGCCGCAAGGATTGCACCAAGCCCCGCCATTGTGCTGGGCTCACGCATGCGTAACAGTAAAAGTTTAACTAACGCCATTTCATATCTCCTTGTGTTAAGGCTTCATGGATTCTAGGTGACGCTTAATCCACTCAACATCTTTACTTACAGATTCCATCTGGCGCGCACGCGCCTCCATATTCTCAGGACTATTAATAGATGCCAAGGTGTTTGTGCGTCTGTCAACCACCTCAGATGCCGTTGTTAATTTGTCTAACCTAATGTCTTGTGAATCTAAACGCGCCTCTAACTTACGTGTGTCCATTTCAAGCATGCGTATCTGATGCCTAGCAACTGCTGCTGCGGCTATTATGCTGGCTATCATTCCAGCTACAGGTATAAGACTGTCCCAATTCATGTACCTTTTCCCGGCTCCGGGAAGCCATCCGTTGTCCAGTTCTTTCCGGCACTAGCAGCGCATGACCTACCATTGCTATCGCTTATGATTACTGTCCAAGAACCTTCCTCAGAAACAAATACTTCCACTAGCCGGTTGTCGTTTGCTAACCCCATGGCCACTTGCTTCTCACCCCAGCGCTCCCATAACCTTTTGATGATGTCGTATCTGGGACCGCACACTTGCGCGGCAGCCGCAGATGACAGCAGCAAAAGCAACGAAGCAACCGCGAGAGCTTTCATTTTCTTAGCCGCCATCGTCGGCAAGCCCAGCTAATCATGCGGCCTAACGTCCACATCAGACTAGCCGCAGCGGCGGCAGCAGGCAAAAACTCTAATACCGCCGCACCGGCTACCCCAAGGCTTGCCGCATCGATAAAGCTTTTAACCTGCTCACTCATCTGAGGATCACGTTACCCAAGCATCAGGCATCTTAGATACAATAGCGGGTGCTTTCTGGTTTTGAATTTGCGCTTCAAGGGCAGCGGTCAAGGTATCTTCTGTCGGTGCTTCGTCTTCGCCCGTGAAAATCTTTGCCTTCGTCCACTCAATAACCTTGTCCACTTGCACTGCTTGGAAGTCCACAAAATCGTCAGAGGGGTCATCGAGCATAACCTGTCCGTATACCGATGCAACGAACTCTTCCTCTCGTCCGATGTAACGCCAATGCACTGATTTGATGACATCGGTTTTACCGTTGTCAGATTTAGCAACGTCCATACTATCGACGTTCCAGGTATATGTAATAGCCATATCTTTTCTCTCTTAGTTTGTTACCGTTTTGGATTCGCCGCTTTATTAGCGGCTCGACTTGCTAAAAGGTCAGTAACTTCAGTAGGCATTTCCTGACCTTGCCTTAGTGCATCTACTGCTTTCCATAACGCATCGAAATTGTCACCATCAGTTGCATATCCATCTATCCGGTTTAGGTCAACATCAGCGTTGTGTCGTTTGTTAACCTCAGCCTCGCTTGCGTGAAACGCATCCGCAGCGTCTGCCGCCGCCTCTTCCTCAGCGGTGTATGGGCGGCGTTCGTCATTATTAATTTTGTGATATCTAGTCATCTTAGCTCACCCCATATAATCGTATTGTTCCGCTTGCATAGTTTCCTGAGTTTATTCGGAACCTTAGACCTGTGATCGCATCTGTTCCGCCCAGCCAAGACCCGCCGCCGTAGTAAAAACATTGAGGAGTGTTAGTGCCTTGCCCGGTACGACCCATATACTCCGATTGCAGCCCCGCATAGCGGTCTGTTTTTCCCGGCGCAACCAGCCATATGTACCCGCTGACTGCTTCCGCAGCGACGTTCGATAGGTTGCCTGTCCATGTGATAAAGGAATGTGAAGTGCTAGCGTATGCACCTGCACTAGCACCAGAATGGGTTGTTCGTGCGTTGGATCGGAAATGATAATTGAGGGTCTGTTCCGTAGGTGTCGAACCAGTTAAAAACGTGACGCGCATAATCGCTGTATCAGTACCGACTAAAACATGGTCTAGCTCTAGCTCATATTTAAAGTAGTCGTCAGTAATGTGACCGGCACCAGACGGGTCACCAATATCAAAACTGGT
>Ga0114932_10002420_pt1 | contig 19685 bp, 14 predicted proteins | sample 2SBtaG_2_FD_87286 | JGI IMG/M metagenome (GOLD analysis project Ga0114932, IMG submission 87286) | Deep subsurface microbial communities from Kolumbo volcano to uncover new lineages of life (NeLLi) - 2SBTROV12_ACTIVE470 metaG | ecosystem: Environmental > Aquatic > Marine > Volcanic ... | reverse complement strand
CCGTTCACCGTGCCGGTTAAAAATCGCGCCAGGGCCTGCGGATCCTTGTCAGTAGAAATGCCGCCCTCAGTTTGGCCGCGAACCAAAAGCCGGTGAAATGTGTCCTCCATCACAGCCAGGCCGCCACGGCAGCGCGCTGCCGCCTCTGGATCATCGGGCCCAACTTCTACAGCACTGTTGTTGAGAAAACACCCGCGCCGGCCGTCCGGCTCAAGGATACGGTCCACGGCGCGCCCCAATACGGATCGGATCACTTGATGGGCGGGCGCCGGCAGATCAACGACGGACCGCACCTGCGCGGTCACATTATCGCGGTAGAAATCGATGGCTTGCAGAAACACCGCATGCTTATCGCCGAAGGCGCCATAGAAACTGCTCTTGGACAACCCCATGACTTCTGTCAGATCGGCCACTGAGGTCGCTGCGTAGCCCTTCGTCCAAAACGCCTGCATCGCCTTTTCCAAGGCTGAATTCCTGTCAAACTCCCGGGGCCGCGCCATTTCATTCGCTCCACGACAATTGAAAACAAGCTCTTCATATCTATTATGGACCATTCGGTTCGAAACTATCAATGGCATTCTCGAAAAGGGAAATGGTTACTTCTGTATTCAATTATATTCCTTTAGGAATAGTTCTCGTGTAACCTTTAGCCAGATATCTTGACTAAGGATGACTGAAAGCGGCAGCGGGGACGGACCGATGCCATTGAAACATAACAATAATGTCAGGGAGTCCGTAAAGTTCACGGACGGTTTTTTACTGGAAATTTTTGAATCCAGCCCGTTTGGCATATCCATCATCCTTCGGGACACGTTTGAGAGGGTCTATGCCAACCGGCGTTTCATCGAAATGCTGATGGGACCGAACCAACCGCAGGGTGCCGTGCCGCTGGTCCTTGCAAGTCTGGATTCACCCGACGAACTGAATGATCGGCGTGCGCTGATGGAGCGCGAAGGCACAGTCGCAAATGTTGAAGTCCTGAAAAAACGGCCCGACGGAACCGAGTGGTGGGATTTGGTCAATTGGCAGGCCACAACCTTTGAGAGCCAACCTGCATTCATTGTCTGGCACAACGACATCACCGAACATAAGAAAGCGGAAGACGATATCTCGGAGTCACAATCCTTTCGCGACACTGCCATCGCTACCTTCGATCATGGGTTTGCACTTTGGGACGAAGAACAGCGACTGCTCATGTGGAACGACCAATATCGTGATTTCTGGGGTTTCCCCAATTCTCTATTCAAGATCGGAACGCCACTGTTGGACCTCGCCTTATTTTGCGCCGAGCGGGGGGATTACGGTGACGGGGATATTCGTGAACTGGCCGAGACACGGGTGCAAGAGATTCTCGCGACCATTGACACCACAACCGAGCGCAACATTCTTGCCAACGGTAAGGAGGGCCGGTCGAAACGGCATTCCGTGCCCGGTATGGGCCACATCTCCACAGTGACCGACATCACGGAAATTGCCGAAACCGAGCGCGCGGCACGATCGCTCAGTGCAGCCATCAACGCCTTTCCCGAACCGGTAATCTATCTCGATAAGGAAGACAAAGTCGTTTTCACGAACGACCGATATCATCAGGCTTTCCCCTCGGCACCGCCAAAACAGGAAATTGTCGGCTGGAACCAAGTCGATTTGCTTCGCCAATTAGCCGTCGGCGGCGATATTGACTCGCCTCTCGCTCGCTCGGATCCTGAGGCCTACGCCAAGGAACTATGCGATCTCCGTCAGAATACGAAATCGGGGGGGCGCCAGTATCGCCGTTTCGACGGCTCGACGTCCATGTCGCGGTGGACCCGTCTCGATGACGGCAGTCTTTTCCTCTTTAACATTGATATCACCGAATTGGACCGCACCAGACAGGAGTTGGAAGAAAGGACCGGGCGGCTCGAAATGGAGATTACCGAGCGGCGCTACGCAGAATCGGCGCTGCGTGACAACGAGGAGCGATTTCGAGACATGGCCGAATCGGCCTCCGACTGGCTCTGGGAAATGGGCCCGGATTTCAGATTTACTTATCTGTCTCACGGGTTTTCCGAGTCCACCGGCATCGAAACCAGCGAATTCATCGGAAAAACACGGCGCGAAGCAGCCGGCGACAACGGTAAAGCCGACGACCAGATGAAATGGCGCGAGCACGAGGAAACCCTAGCGGCACACTTACCGTTCAAGGGATTTGAATATACCGCGATGGGACCAGATGGCGAGTCCCGGCATTTTCGGCTCAATGGCCAGCCGATTTTTGACGGCTCGGAAAAATTCCAAGGATACCGGGGAACGGCCAGCAACATCACAGACCAGAAACGCGCCGAAGAAGCCCTGGCAAACAGCGAGGCCCGGTTTCGCGATATCGCAGAATTGATGTCCGATTGGTATTGGGAAATGGGTCCAGATTTGAGGACGACCTATGTTTCCGACCGAGTTTTCGAAATCGCCGGCGGCACCATTGACGAAATTATCGGCCTTACCCGTGCGGAGTTCGCTGGTGCGGAGCAAATCGCCGAAAATCCCGAAAAATGGCGACAGCATGAAGATACCTTGCAGGCGCGCCAACCCTTCAAAGGCTTTGAGTATTGGGCTATCAACAGCGATGGCAGCAAACGGCACATGCAGGTGAGCGGCCGGCCGGTGTTCGCCGCAGACGGAGATTTTGTCGGCTACCGCGGCGCCGGGCGGGATATAACGGAGCGTGTCCAAGCACAGGAGGTAATTGCCGAAAGCGAAGCTCGCCTGCGCACCATATTGGAAGAGAGCCCCGTCGGAATCTCCATCGTACAGCGCGCAAACCCTTCAAAACGGATTTATGTAAATCCTGCCTTCGTTAGACAAATTGGCGCCGGTTCGACCGATGAATTATTAGCGGAGCCAATCATCGAAAGCTTGGCCGAAACTGACGACTGGAGGGAGGTCGAATCACGGATCGGCGGCGGCGAAGTGCATGCGGGCGAAGTTAGGAAGAGGAAACGTGCCGACGGCTCAATATGGTACTGCCTTCTTGATACCCGGGAGATTATCTATGATGGCGAGGCCTGTATCATTGCCTGGCATTATGACATCTCCGACCGGATCGAAGCGGAAGACGCCCTGGCGGAAAGCGAGACGCGGATGCGTCAGATTTTGGAAAGCAGCCCGGTCGGCGTATCCATTGTCACAGCCGAGAAACCGTACCGCAGACTGTATGCCAATCCGCGTTTCGTCGAGATGCTTGGCGCCGGTTCCGTTGATAGCCTTTTGCAGCGAAGTCCGTCGGAGTCCTACGTCAATCCTGACGACTATCAGTTCATAGAGAATGTCGAAGCACGTCGCGGCGATCAGGAGACTATTAAACAGCGGCAACGGTCGGATGGATCACAATGGTGGTGCCTTCTCCATGTGAATAGGATCCGCTACCGTGACGAGGATTGTGTCATCGGTTGGCACTACGACATCACCGAGCGAATCGAAATAGAGGCGGCTCTGCGCGACAAGACGGAACTGGTGGAAATGTTGCGCCGCACGGCGCGTGACGCCAACAACGCCACAAGCCTTGACGAAGCGATGCGCGATTGCCTGGCTGACGTTTGTGCATACAACAGTTGGCCGGTGGGTCACGCCTATGTCCGCGACAATGCGCGCCCTGACGTCCTGGTGCCAACGGACATATGGCACCTGAACGATAGCAAACGTTTCACTTCCTTCGTCGAAGTCAGCCGCAACACAGAGTTCAAATCCGGAATAGGATTGCCGGGGCGGGTTTTGAAAAGTGGCCGCCCATCGTGGATTGTCGATGTCACCAAGGACAAAAACTTTCCGCGTGCATCCCTGGCCGCCGATATCGGCGTTCGCGCCGGCTTCGCCATGCCTGTCCTGGTCGGCGCCGACGTGGTGGCCGTGCTTGAATTCTTCGCGCCCGACGCCATGGAGCCGGATCAAACGCTTCTCGACACCCTCATTCACGTGGGAACCCAGTTGGGCCGCGTCGCCGAGCGCGAACAAGCCGAGGCCGCCTTGCAGACCGTGAACCGAGAACTGGAGCAGCGGGTCGATGAAAGGACCCTTGATTTGCGCACGGCAATGGAAGATGCCGAAAAGGCGAACCGCTCAAAGTCGGAATTTCTTGCCAATATGAGCCACGAATTACGAACCCCCCTGAACTGTATCGTTGGATTTTCAGAAATCATGGGCGATGAAATGTTCGGGCCGATGGAGAACACGCATTACCGGGAATATTCACAGGACATTCGGAAATCGAGCTTGCACCTGTTGGCCTTGATTTCCGACATCCTCGACTTCTCAAAACTGGAAGCCGGGGAAATGGTCCTTGATGATTCGGAGTGCGGCATCGGCGAGTTGTTTGCCGATTGTGCCGAAATGATGGGCGCGAAAGCCGAAGAAACGGGCATTACATTTGAAATCAGCATCGCCGACGATTTCCCGTGCGTCAATGCGGATGCACTCCGACTCAAACAAGTGATACTCAATCTGATGGCAAATGCCGTAAAATTTTCAATTGAAGGCGGCGTCGTCAAAATGTCCGCCGTTTTAACGGAAAACCGTGGAATTACGGTGGTCATCGCCGATACGGGCGTTGGCATTGCGTCCGAGGACATTCCCAAGACCCTTGAGATGTTCGGTCAGGCGCGTGACGGCGCAACGATTGCCCATGAAGGCGCCGGTCTCGGATTGGCGCTGGCAAAATCGATTATCGAACTCCACGGCGGCATTTTGTCTATCGATAGCGAAATTGGCGTCGGCACGACCGTGACATTTTCCCTGCCGGCGGACCGAACCTGTATTTAAATTCAGGCGGCAGCCAGTTCAAATCAATCCGGCCAACGGTGACGATGGATCGGCAAACCTTTTCACCGGCATGCGGCCGGCCAAATAGGCATCACGACCGGCCCTGACGGCGTGCTTCATGGCACGCGCCATGCGCACCGGGTCCTTGGCCTCGGCGATGGCCGTATTCATGAGAACACCATCGCAGCCCAGTTCCATGGCGATGGTGGCGTCCGAGGCCGTGCCAACACCGGCGTCGACGATAACCGGCACGTTGCTCTGCTCGACAATCAGGCGGATGTTAACCGGGTTCTGCAGCCCCAGCCCGGACCCGATGGGGGCACCCAACGGCATGATCGCCACGGCGCCGGCCTCTTCCAGGCGTTTGCACATGACCGGGTCATCGGTGCAATAGACCATCACCTGAAAGCCTTCGCGGGTCAGAATGTCCGTCGCTTCCAGGGTTTCGACAATTTGCGGATAGAGAGTTTTCTGGTCGCTTAAGATCTCCAGCTTGACCAAATCCCAGCCGCCAGCCTCGCGCGCCAGACGCAGCGTGCGCAAGGCATCTTCCGAAGTAAAACAGCCGGCCGTATTGGGCAAATAGGTATATTTCTTCTGGTCCAGATAATCGACCAGCATGGGTTTGTCGGGGTCGCTCAGATTAACCCGGCGGACAGCCACCGTGATTATCTCTACCTCGGCGGCTTCCGCGGCAAGGCGATTGATATCGTAGTCGGCATATTTCCCGGTTCCGATAATGAGGCGCGAGTCAAATTTTCGGCCGGCAATTTCCAGCATATCCGACGCGTCGGCGTGGGCATTAGCGCCCTTATCGGAATTGGCCGCACCGTCTGGCGCGCCGCCGCCGATGAAGTGGACGATTTCCAGTTTGTCCCCCTCGTTGAGCCCTATGCCGCCGTACGCCGACTTCGGCACAATTTGCAGATTCCGCTCCACTGCGACCTTCCGGCTTTCGATGCCGATTCGGCCCAATAAGTCCTCAACCGTCAACGGCGCCTCGAAGTCACGCTGTTCGCCGTTAATCGTCAAACGCATCTCGACAATCCCTCAAATTTCCCGGGAATTCCGACCATTTCCATGTCCCGTGACGCCAATTATGAGCCGCCCCAGCGGCAGGTTCAACCACGAAGAAAAGCCGGAACTGGACCTTCCCCCGCCCCCCCGGCATGATAGACGCTGATCTCCCGCAGGCAGGATCTCCGCATCCCATGGCACGCAGCGTATCCATTCTCAACCGCTCCAATCTCAACCTTCGTTTCGCGCGGCGAGCGGAAATATACTATGCGGGTGCCCCGCTCCATATCGCGTCGGGCCACAGGATCCGCCACCTAGACTTTAATCTTGACCCTGTACGCCATCGCGGTACGACTTGGAAATAATCACTAAGAATAATGAAGTAAGGAAGCTCTGGCTCCATGGCGAAAACTCCGAAGACGACCATCAACGAGGATCTTGTCCGCCAATTGGCGGGACTGCTTGACGAAACCGGTTTGAGTGAAATCGAATACGGAAACGATGGCTTGACCATTCGGGTCGCCAAGCACGCCCAAGTCACTGCCGTCGCGGCAACGTCTGGCGCCGCGGCACCGCCATTGAGCGCCCCACCTCCCGCGGCGGCAGCGCTGGAAGAGCCGTCGTTCAACGACCATCCAGGCGCTGTCACCTCACCAATGGTCGGCGTCGTGTATTTATCGCCGGAACCCAATTCGCCGCCGTTTGTCCAGGCCGGCGACGAGGTAACAGAAGGCCAGACGCTATTTCTTATTGAAGCCATGAAAGTTTTCAATCCCATCGCGGCGCCGCGGTCGGGCAAGGTGGCGCACATATTGGTCGATAGCGAAACGCCGGTGGAATTCGGCGAACCCCTGGCGGTCATCGAATGACGGACCGCCGATGATCGAAAAGGTCCTCATTGCCAACCGCGGGGAAATCGCGCTTCGCATCCTGCGCGCCTGTCGCGAAATGGGCATCCAATGTGTCGCCGTCCATTCGACGGCGGACGCCGACGCCATGCACGTGCGACTGGCCGATGAAAGTATATGCATTGGTCCGCCGGCTGCCCGGGAAAGCTATCTGAACACCCACGCCGTTCTCTCGGCGGCGACTATTTCCAACGCCGATGCCATTCACCCGGGTTATGGTTTCCTGTCCGAAAATGCTGATTTCGCTGGCATGGTGGAAGAACACGGCATCACTTTCATCGGTCCGTCGCCGGACCACATCCGCCTCATGGGCGACAAGATCGCCGCCAAGAAGGCGGTCGCTGACGCCGGCATCCCAATAGTCCCCGGTTCCAATGGGGAGGTCACCAGCCTCGACGAAGCGCGCACGGTGGCGACCGCGATCGGATTTCCGATTCTTATCAAGGCCGCCCACGGCGGTGGCGGCCGAGGCATGAAGGTTGCGCATTCGGCCAGCGATTTGGATGACGCCTATCGGTTTGCCCGCACGGAAGCCGAGCAGGTGTTCGGCAATGGCGCCGTCTACATGGAGAAATTCCTGGGGAAACCGCGCCACATTGAGGTCCAGGTCTTAGCCGATATGCACGGCAATGTGGTCCATCTGGGCGAGCGCGATTGCTCCTTGCAGCGGCGCCACCAGAAGGTCCTTGAAGAGGCCCCGTCGCCAGCACTGAACCGGGTCCAGCGCGAGACTATTGGCGAAACGGTCACCCAGGCCATGAAGGCGATCGGATACCGCAGCGTCGGCACCGTCGAGTTTCTGTTCGAAGACGGCGAATTTTATTTCATCGAAATGAATACACGCCTGCAAGTGGAACACCCGGTCACGGAGATGATCTGTGGTCTCGATCTGGTGCGCGAGATGGTCCGTGTCGCTGGCGGCGCGCCATTGGGCTTCGCGCAGGAAGACATCCGCTTCAATGGCCACGCCATCGAATGCCGCGTCAACGCCGAGAACCCAAGTACCTTCGTGCCATCGCCGGGCCGGATCGGCGACTATCACGCCCCTGGCGGCCTTGGCGTACGGGTCGATTCGGCGCTCTATTCCGGCTACACGGTACCACCACACTACGACAGCATGATCGCCAAGCTGATCGTCCACGGAACCAATCGTAACGAGTGCCTGATGCGACTGCGTCGGGCGCTTGGAGAGTACGTCATTGATGGCATCGAGACGTCAATTCCCCTGCATCAGCAACTGATGGCGTCGGCGGCCTTCGTCAATGGCGAATATGATATCCATTGGCTGGAAGCCTTCGTCGAGACTGCCGCCGGAGAGACATGAGCCGACACGATCAAGACCTGGAAATGACCCCGGAACTTCTGCTCCGAGCCTATGCGGCCGGAATCTTCCCGATGGCGGAAACCCGCCACACCAATCACGTCTATTGGGTCGACCCAAAAACCCGCGGCGTTCTGCCGCTTGATGATTTCCACGTCCCACGCCGGCTTCGCCGGACCATCCGCAAGGGCCCCTTCGTCGTCAGTTGCAACACGGATTTCGCCGATGTCGTCTCGAACTGCGCGGAAGCGACACCGGGCCGGGCCGATACCTGGATTAATCCCGCCATCGAAACCGCAGTCAACGAACTTCACCATATGGGGTTCGCCCACAGTGTTGAATGCCGCCTGGCCGGAGAACTGGTCGGCGGCCTGTACGGAATTTCCCTGGGCGCCGCGTTTTTCGGTGAAAGCATGTTCTCGCGGGCCCGTGACGCCAGCAAGGTCGCCTTGGTGCATCTGGTCGCACGGCTGCGTCTCGGTGGCTTCCGGCTTTTGGATGCACAATTCATGACCGACCACCTGGCCCAGTTTGGTGCCGTCGAAATTCCGGCCCGGACATACCTGATACAATTGGAAGAGGCGCTGACCTTTCAGGCCACCTTCCCGTTCGCGGCGGCCGGTGAAACATGGGAATTTCACCTTGAAAACACGTTGACTGGAACTAAATCTTTCAGTTAATCGATTGAAATATAACTTTTATTTAAAATTACACTATTTTTAGTTAATAAAATTGCATGGCCGTTCCGAAACTTCGCAATGCCGCGGATGGGCAGCTATTGACGTTGGCGCTGCGGCACCGATGACGGCGGATTGTCCGTCAAATCCCCGGCCGCCAACTCGTCCTCACAGTCAAGAACCCAGACATCGTAGACCGGGTGTTCGAGGGCGCTCAACGCCGGACTGGAGGCGTACATCCAGCCGCGAAACAGGGAAACCGCGGACTCACCGGGCCGGGCTTGCCAGATGTCGACGAACGCCGCACTTTCCGGCGTTTCCTCCGGGGGCCGCTTGTCGCAATAGCGGACGATGATCTCCAGTGTTCCGAAACGCACGGTCGCGCCGATCGGCGCCCCCAACGTGGAAACCCGTGCCGTCACCTTGTCCAGACCCTGCAAAACGGCGGTCCGGTAGGGTGCCGCGCGAGCCCTGTCGGACGCCGCAGATAGCCCGCCGGCAAGCAGAAAACCGATGGCGGCGGCTCGGAAAACAACGCGGCTATACACCTTTTATTGGCCGCCCTTGCCACCCGTCGCGAGGAAGATGATTTCGCCAACCTGGTCTTCAAGCGACCGGAAGTCTTTGGTCTTGGGGATAACGCCACCGACGGCCAGGGTTTCTTTTTCGTTTCCGGGCTCCAAGCGCACATACTTTCCGCCGACGATGCCCTCGCTGCCGATACCGGCCGTGGAATCCTTGGGCAGTTTGATCTCAGGTGCGACGGACATAACCACCACGGCATCATAGGTCTCGGAATCCAATCGCACCGAGGTAATAGAACCGACTTTGATGCCGTTAATGCGGACGTCGCTACCCGGCGTTAACCCACCGATCTTGAAGAAGTTGGCGCGAAGTTCATAACCGGATACGGCCTTCACCTGCGCCGTACCATAGGCGAAGAATACGAACATGCCGGCAACCACCAGCACAACGGCGCCCAAAACCGTATCGACCGCATTACGTCCCACATCCGCCTCCCGTCACAATCACTTGGGTGTGCCTGCCGCTTGCTTACGGGCCACGTGACCTTCGGAAATGATCAAGTCCAAAAGATCGCTGACCACCACAGCATCCTGAGTCAAAGTCATTTCAGCGCCACTAGTCATGAAATCTTCTTCGGCACCCGGTTCAAGTACAACGAATTTGGAACCGAAAAGACCATCAGTGTGAATGGAAGCCGACGTGTCTGTCGGCAATTTCACATCGTCCGTGATAGTAAAAGTGACGACGGCGCGAAACTGGTCGTCCAGCCGCATCGCCGATACCCGGCCGATCTTGATGCCGCCCAAGCGCACGTCACTATCTTCAACAAGGCCATCGACTTTGTTGAACTTGGCGGTCACGACAAGATCTGTGCCCGCCGCCGCGCTGGTCATACTATGACGCGCCTGCATGAAGAAGAGGACCCCAGCCAACGCAGCGATGGTTACGGCGCCAATAATGATTTCACGTATTTCGCGGCTCATGACGGGTCAGTCTAGCGCTCTGCTAGGCGCAATGCCAAGGCGCCCGCCGGTCATTCCGGCGTCCAGGCCTCATAGTCCCCTCTGGCCCGGGCCCGCTGACCGCCCCGGGAAACGTGTCCCGCTGGCCGATAGGCCTGGGCGGTGCCGGTCATATTCGGTTCGTGCTCACGCTGCCAGGGCTTCATTTCCGTGGAAAGGTGGGTCAATGGCTCATCCACCGTGTGATGCAACCAGGCGTGCCATTCAGGCGGCACTTTCGAGGCTTCGTCGCCGCCTTTGAACAAACACCAGCGCTGTTCGCGGCCCCAGCGCTTTTTGTTCTTGGCCCGATAATAGCGATTGCCGAACTCATCCGTTCCGACAAGTTCACCATTAATCCAAGTATGAAGGATTGTTCCGAGTTTCATAATCCGGTTTTATCTTTCGCCGACAGCGATCACCTTTGGATACAAACCACCTTAGCAGACCGCGACTATGGCATCCCCGGCACCCACCGTCCAGACTATAGGCGACGACCGCCGAGCCTGGACGAACGCCAGAATGAATTGCCCGTATTTATTGATGTGAAAGATTGCCCGTCGAAAAAAATTGCTGTGCGCACGCTAAGTCTTTGATCGAAGGACAATTCCGATTCGCCATAGGATATCCGGCGATTCGCTGCACCCGCACAAAATCACCACATTTACACAAAATAAAGTATTCCCGCCCATATTTAACCCCAAGATGTAGTATTTTCCTGTTGCGGGCCGAATGCCGATACGCTACATTTTGCAGCCGTTGCACCTGGGCACACACGATATCTGGTAGCTTCAAACCGAGACGACGAGGCAAAAATGACTGGAATCGTTATAAAAATGGAAGACTCGCTCAATTAAGGTCGCAACCGGGGCGCCGAGTAAGGGTCCATAACAAGTCTATAACCCGAGACCTAACGTGGGGGCAGAATGCGGATAACGCGACATTTCACGAAACAAACCGAATCAGCTTACGAAGCCTTTGATTTTCGCACCACATCCAGTGAGATCCGGAACCCAAATGGTTCGCTGGTCTTTCAGCTTGAGGAAATGGAAGTTCCGGCGGCCTGGTCACAGGTGGCCTGCGACGTCCTGGCGCAGAAATATTTCCGTAAGGCCGGCGTGCCGGCGCGGCTGAAAGCGGTCGAAGAGAACGACGTACCCTCGTGGTTGTGGCGTCATGTTCCCGACGAGGACGCGCTTGCCGAACTACCGGAAGACGAACGTCTGAGGGGTGAAAACAGTGCCAAACAGGTTTTCGACCGATTGGCCGGCACCTGGACTTATTGGGGCTGGAAGGGTGGCTATTTCGATGGCGATGCGGATGCCCGCGTCTATTTCGACGAAATGCGTTACATGTTGTGTGCGCAGATTGCCGCGCCCAATTCGCCCCAGTGGTTCAACACCGGCCTGCATTGGGCCTACGGTATTGATGGACCGGCGCAGGGACACCACTACGTGGATTACCGTTCCGGACGTTTGGTGCGTTCGCAATCCGCTTACGAACATCCCCAGCCGCACGCCTGTTTCATCCAAAGCGTCTCGGACGATTTAGTCAATGACGGCGGGATCATGGATTTGTGGACCCGCGAAGCGCGGTTGTTCAAATACGGCTCAGGCACGGGCTCCAATTTCTCGAAGATTCGCGGCAATGGTGAGCCATTGTCCGGCGGCGGAAAATCATCCGGTCTGATGAGTTTCCTGAAGATTGGCGACCGTGCCGCCGGCGCCATTAAGTCCGGCGGCACGACGCGACGTGCGGCGAAAATGGTCAGCGTTGACATTGATCACCCTGATATCGACGCCTTCATCAATTGGAAGGTTGTTGAGGAACAAAAGGTTGCGGCGCTGGTTGCCGGGTCGCGCATGACCGCCAAACACCTCCGTGAAGTCATGGAGGCTTGCCAGAACCAAGAGGTGAATGACGAAGATCGTTACGAGGTACGGAAAAACAAGGCCCTGAAGAAAGCCGTAATCGCCGCGCGTAAATCAATGATCCCGGAGAACTATATCCTCCGCGTCATTGAGTTCGCACGACAGGGATTTACGGAAATCGAGTTCCCAACCTTCAATACGGATTGGGAGGGTGATGCCTATCTGACGGTATCCGGGCAAAATTCGAACAATTCGATCCGCGTCACCGATGAGTTCCTTGAGAAAGTTTTGGCCGATGAAGAATGGAACCTGATCCAGCGCAAGGACGGCAAGGTTGCGAAAACCGTCCGTGCCAAGGACCTTTGGCAGGACGTCGGCTATTCGGCATGGGCCTGCGCAGACCCGGGTCTTCAATACGACACGACCATTAATGAGTGGCACACCTGCGCTAACACAGACCGTATCAACGCTTCGAACCCCTGCTCAGAGTACATGTTCTTGGACGATACGGCCTGTAATCTGGCTTCGCTAAACTTGTTCCAGTTCTCTCAGGATGGCAATTCTTTCGACGTTGAAGGCTTTGAATACGCCGTCCGCCTGTGGACCGTGACACTGGAAATCGCCGTTCTAATGGCCCAGTTCCCGTCGGCGAAAATCGCCGAACTATCTTATGAGTTCCGCACCTTGGGATTGGGATTTGCTAACATCGGCGGCTATCTGATGGCGTCCGGGTACGGATACGACACGGTCGAGGGCCGGGCGATTTGCGGCGCCATTTCGGCGCTGATGACCGGCACGGCCTACGCCACATCGGCAGAGATGGCTGAGGAATTGGGCGCCTTTCCACGCTTCGATGAAAACCGCGAACCCATGCTTAAGGTGATGCGAAATCATCACCGGGCCGCGCACGGTGCCGAGACCGATTATGAGGACCTCTCGACCCTGCCGGTACCGCTGAAAGCAGCGGAAGTTCCCGATGCCGGGCTGGCATCCGCAGCTGTTCGCGCCTGGGACCAGGCACTGAAAATGGGCGAAACATATGGATACAGAAACGCCCAGGTATCAGTGATCGCCCCGACAGGCACCATCGGTCTGGTTATGGACTGCGACACCACGGGCATCGAACCGGACTTCGCCCTGGTTAAGTTCAAGACATTGGCCGGCGGCGGTGCGTTCAAGATCATCAACCGCATGGTTCCAGTGGCCTTGGCCAATCTCGGCTACGGTGGCACCGACGTTGAAGACATCATCCGTTATGCCATCGGTCACGGGTCCTTAAAGGAAGCCCCCGGGATTAATCATTCGACCTTGGCTGCCAAGGGCTTCACCGAAAACATCCTGGGCCGGGTGGAAGAAGCCTTAGGTGAAGCGTTCGACATTAAGTTCGTGTTCAACAAGTGGACCTTGGGTGACGAGTTTTGTACCGACGTCCTTGGCTTCACGGTGGCGCAGTTGGATGACATGAGCTTCGACATGCTGTCGTCACTCGGTTTCTCGAAGGCCGAAATTGAAGCCGCGAATACCCATGTTTGTGGCGCCATGACGCTGGAAGGTGCGCCACATCTCAGCGAGGATCACCTCGCGGTGTTCGACTGCGCGAATCCATGCGGCCGCATTGGCAAACGGTTCCTGTCCGTGGAAAGCCACATTCGCATGATGGCAGCCAGTCAGCCGTTCATTTCCGGCGCCATTTCAAAGACGATCAACATGCCCAATTCAGCAACCGTCGAAGACTGCATGGAAGCCTACATGCTGTCATGGCGCCTGGGCATCAAGGCGAATGCGCTATACCGCGACGGCTCAAAACTATCTCAACCCTTGTCCGCATCGCTGATCGACGATGACGATATGGCCGCGGACATGGAAGAGACCCTTGCCGAGGCGCCGACCGCGGAACGGGTGGAAATTGTCGCCGAGCGGATCGTCGAGCGCTACATCGCAGAACGCATTCGCCCGCCGCATCGGCGCAAAGGGTACACCCAAAAAGCGACCGTCGGCGGCCACAAGGTTTACTTGCGCACGGGAGAATACGAAGACGGACGTCTGTCTGAGATATTCATCGATATGCACAAGGAAGGTGCCGCCTTCCGTTCGTTGATGAACAACTTCGCCATCGCCATTTCCATCGGTCTGCAGTATGGCGTGCCCCTGGAAGAATATGTGGAAGCCTTCACATTCACCCGGTTTGATCCGTCAGGAACCGTGACGGGCAACGACACCATCAAAATGTCGACGTCCATCCTCGACTATATATTCCGGGAATTGGCGGTTTCGTATTTGGGCCGCAACGATCTAGCGCATGTGGAACCGCAGGACCTGCTGCCCGATGCTCTTGGTGAAGGTGTGAGCGAGGGCAATTTGCCGACCGCGACCGGCACCGGCGCGCTGGCAGCCGTTCATAAGGTCGCCAGCCACGGCTACATGCGAAAACTGTTGGTTATCGATGGTGCCAAGAGTACCCGGGCAGCCGCCCCGAAATCGGTTCTTGATGAGCCCGTCGTCCGGGAAGCCGAGAGAACCGGCGATCCAATGCCCCAAGCGGTTGGCGCTCAAGTCACGCCACGTGAGGAAATCGCTCAGGCCATTCAGCATATATCTAGCGAAGTGATGGCCAAGGCGGACGCCCATGCTGATCAGGCCCGGACGGCCCGAATGAAAGGATATGAAGGTGATCCATGCGCGGAATGCGGAAATTTCACACTGGTCCGGAACGGGACCTGCATGAAGTGCAATACCTGCGGATCAACGAGCGGTTGCTCATGAGAGACGAGATTTAGGAATCCTCCCTGGGAAACTTGGGGCGATCGTCGGGGGCTCTCCTCGGCATCGCCCCATTTTTTTGCCTCCGGCGGGGACTTTTATAGGCCGTCGAGAATGGGTTCAATCCCGGCTTATGGCCCCGGCTATTACTATTGTAATTCAACGGTATCCAGGCCATGTTGACGTTAGGCTGGGTGACACAGACGCGAATGGGGTTCTGACCAGTATGATTTGGTCGTAACCACTGAACCGGCGCCGGGAACAGGCCATGGGAAACATGGAAGTACAGAATAAGTCCCAAATCTTCATCGTCGACGATGACAGCCTCTCGGCAAAGGTGATGACCGCGCTGCTTGAAGACAGTGGCCACCACGTACAATCGACCACCGACGCGGCTTCGGCCTACGACAAGATATTGACTGCAAAGCCGGACTGCGTGATCTGCGACTTAATGATGCCGGAAGTTGACGGCCTCAATCTGTGCAAGCGGATACGCGAAACCCCCGATCTCGACGGCTTGCGCTTCATCATGGTGTCGGCAAAGGCCTATGAATTTGACCAGAAACGGGCTTTTGAGTTTGGCGCGGACGGCTATATCCGCAAGCCTCTCAACACGGAAACCTTTTCAGATCTGGTCAACCGCATCCTTGATGATCATATCGATATGACGTTCTGGGGGGTCCGCGGCACCCTGCCCGTCAGCGGCGAACATACTCTGAAATATGGCGGCAATACGTCGTGCGTCACTCTTGAGTTTCCGCGCGAACAGTTTTTCATCTTCGATGGCGGCAGCGGCATCAAAAATCTCGGCGATGCGCTGATGGCGCAACAGCGCACTCGCCTACGCGCGCGCATATTCATTTCCCACCCTCACTGGGACCACATTAACGCCATCCCATTTTTCGCCCCCTTGTACGTGCAGGGAAACGAGTTCGAAGTGCTTGGCGCCAATCAGGGCGACAACACTATGCGGGAATTAATCTCAGCGCAAATGGATGGTGTCTATTTCCCCATCACCCTCAGCGAATTTGCCGCGCGGGTCTATTTCCGCGATCTGGAAGAGGAAAGCATCGAAATCGACGGCATCGGTATTGAGACTAAATTGCTCAGCCATCCCGGAAAATGCCTCGGCTACCGCATCAATTACAACGGCAGATCGATCTGTTACATCACGGACAACGAGATGTTTCTGGAAACCAGCGAGTTTTATTCGCCGCACTACGAGCGCAAACTGGCGGAGTTCTGCCAGGATGCGGACGCCCTGATCACGGATACCACCTACACGGATGACGAATATAAAACCAAGGTTGGCTGGGGCCATTCGTGCATCAGTAAGGTCGTGCAATTGGCGGACGTGGCCGCGGTCAAAAGCCTTTTCTTGTTCCATCATGACCCGGACCAGTCGGACAATGATATTGACGCGAAGATGAATATGGCCGCCGATTCGTTGGCGAAGCGGAAATCTTCCGTGAAACTTGAAACACCTAAAGAGGGTGACCGCTTCAAGGTCTGACCTTGAACGCGGCGATATTAGGAGTCTGAACCATGGCCGGACAGGTTGACGCACGCCTCGCTGAACTTGACATTGATTTGCCTGATGCTGCGGCCCCGGCCGCAAACTACGTGCCCTTTACGGTCGCCGGAAATTTGGTCTTCATTTCCGGACAAGTCACCGTGTTTAACGGCGAATTGCGTTTCCTCGGACGGCTTGGTGATGACCTTGATGCGGAAACCGGATACCAGGCGGCACGGCTTTGCGGTCTCAATCTGATCGCTCAGTTGCGCGCTGCCTGCGGCGGCGACCTGGACCGCGTGCGCCAGGTCGTGAAACTTGGCGGCTTCGTCAACGCGACGCCCGAATTTAACGATCAGCCGAAGGTCATCAACGGGGCCTCGGACTTGATGGTTGAAGTGTTCGGCGAACCCGCCGGTCAGCACGCCCGCTTTGCGGTCGGCGCGCCATCTTTGCCGCTTGGTGTGGCGGTCGAGGTCGACGGCATATTTGAGATCGAATAGCCCACCGGCTACGTCAATCGGTCACTTGCAGCGCGGCTTGAGTTTTACCAGTCCGTATCCAAAGACACTGTCCTTGCCAAGCTTGCCCAAATCCTCGACATGGCGTTTTAGTGTCTTGCGCAATGACGACATGCTGCGGCGCGCCCCCGCCGCCACCTGCGTGGCCAGCAACACCGAAATATACGGCGTCGCGAAGGATGTGCCGCTCATCTTCTTGGCGCCGCCCGGCACCGCCGCGTAAATACGAACGCCGGGTGCCGCAAAATCAATATACTTGCCGCGGTTCGCATGGGTGTAGACGAGTTTTCGGGCATTCACCGCGGTCACCGCCATGACATGCTTGTAGGCCGCTGGATAGGCCGGTTTGTCGGCGCGGCCCCAGTTCCCCGCCGCGGCAATCAACACCAACCCGATCTTCCGGGCCTTGTTGAAAGCCAGGCGGATCGTTTTATTGTCGGTCCCGGCAATGCTCAAATTGATGGCATGGACTTTCTCCTTGGCCAGCCAGTTCAAAGACTTCAACAGGCCGACGGCGGAGCCCACTTTGGTGCCGTTCTTCTTCTTCTCAAACATGGAGGCCGCCTTCAATTCGGCACCAGGTAACAACCCGCCCCACTTCGGCCGTCCGACCAGCATGGCGGCAATGGCCGTGCCATGGATTTTCGGTGCCGGCCGCCGGCCCTTGCGGTGGAAGGATCGGAAGGTGACCTGCTGGCCCCGCAGGGCTTTGTGTTTGAGATCGACCCCGGAATCGATTTGCCCCAGCCGGATGCCCTTGCCGCACTTCGCCGATGCATTGGCCCAGCCCATGGCGGCGCGCGCGTGCATGACCTGGCGGGCCTGGGCTTCGAATTGATGATTGGCATCGATGGCGGCGCCGGGGAACCGCGACGACAGTTCGCGCCTAGCCGCCGGCACGGTCGCGCTGCGTGGAATACGAACCCTCAGCGCCGTCATGCCAAGCCCGCCGAGATTGATGGTCTCGACAACCCGGTAACCCATCCCGGCGGCGATGACGGCAAAATCCGCCGGCGCGTTGACGACCAATAGTTCCCCGGCCTCGAACTTGTTGACCGGGTCGGTCGGGTCATTGGAGAAAACCTTGCCGCCGCCGGCGCCGCGCGAACTGTTGTCTTTCATCTTTCCCTTTGAAATAAACGCCTTTCCCGACTTGTCGTATTTCAGGACTTTCACGTCAGCCTCTGCTGACGGCACGCTGATGCCAACGGCGAACGCCAAGGCCAGCGCCGAAGCCGTGCGGTAAAATTTGAGCGTCGCCTGTCGCATACTAAACAGGATGACCTGCCCAGGAAGAAACAACAAGCCAACCTTTCCCCCGCCAAGAACGACGGAATGGTTTGCCAAACCGGCTGAAAATCCGCATGTCTTACGCATGCCCGATGGACGCGAAGCCATATCCGTGCGGGTCGCCGCATCTTTCGATGAGGTCGATGCCGAAGCCTGGGACGCCTGTGCCGGAACGGACAACCCCTTTGTCCGCCACAGCTTCCTGTCGGCCCTGGAAGACAGCGGCTCAGCCACCGGTGAAACCGGTTGGGCCAGCCAGCATTTGATCATCGAGAATGCGGATGGCGGCTATCTGGGGGTCGCACCGCTTTACGTAAAAAGCCATTCCTACGGCGAATACGTGTTCGACTGGGGTTGGGCCGATGCCTATGAGCGTGCCGGCGGACAGTATTTTCCAAAACTGCTGTCGGGCGTTCCGTTCACGCCAGTGACGGGGCCGCGCCTGATGATCGCCGACACCCCCGGTGATCAGGCGAACGATCTGCAGGCCACCCTGGCCGCCGCCATGGTGCAAGTGGCGGACCGCCTGGAGCTGTCGTCCGTGCATGTCAATTTCCCCACCGAGGCGGAATGGCGGACCATGGGCGACATGGGTTTCCTGATGCGCCAGGGACAGCAGTTCCACTGGCAGAACCCGGGCTTCGAGACCTTCGACGACTTCCTTGCCAGCCTGGCGTCACGCAAACGCAAGAACATCCGCAAGGAACGCGCCCGGGTCGCCGACATCGGCCTCGACATCCGGGCCCTGACCGGCACCGAAATCACCGAAGCCCATTGGGACGCCTTCTACCATTTCTACCGCAACACGTCGGACCGCAAGTGGGGGTCGGCGTATCTGAACCGCAGCTTCTTTTCCCTGCTGGGCGAGCGTTGCGGCGACAGCGTCGTTCTGATATTTGCCGAAGCCGACGGCCAGCCCGTGGCCGGCGCCCTGAATTTGGCCGGCGCCGACACCCTTTACGGACGCAATTGGGGCTGCGCCGCCAATTTCAAGTTCCTGCATTTCGAAGCCTGCTACTATCAGGCCATGGATTATGCCATTGCGCATGGCCTGAAACGCGTCGAGGCCGGCGCCCAGGGGCCGCACAAAATCCAGCGCGGCTACCTGCCGAGCGCCACCTACAGCGCGCACTGGATCGCCGATAAGGGCCTGCGCGACGCCGTTGCACGCTTCTTGGACGAGGAACGCCGCGGCATCGCCCACGAAATGGTCTTGAACGCCGAACATTCACCGTTCCGGAAAGGAGAGTGACGGGCCGGTACGACAAACTCGGCGTGAGGTCCGGGGATGGCCGCGCTGGCCGGACCGATGCGGCGCACCCAAGATGCAAGACGCATGGGAAATCAGCTCGTCCCAGGGTAATCCCGGGACCACACACATCCAGGTTTGGTCAAGGCCCGTCAGCATAGGCTTGACTCTCCCTTAACACTTTTACGCTACGCTCATCGCCATGGAACGGAGACGACACATACCGATTTGGGCACCTTTGATG
>Ga0114932_10002416_pt1 | contig 19701 bp, 17 predicted proteins | sample 2SBtaG_2_FD_87286 | JGI IMG/M metagenome (GOLD analysis project Ga0114932, IMG submission 87286) | Deep subsurface microbial communities from Kolumbo volcano to uncover new lineages of life (NeLLi) - 2SBTROV12_ACTIVE470 metaG | ecosystem: Environmental > Aquatic > Marine > Volcanic ... | reverse complement strand
GGTGCCATCAACATTCCGCTTCGGGCGCTTGCATCGGATGATCTTGGCAGGCTGATTGGCGATCTTCCTAAAAAACCAATTATTGCAGCCTGTTACGACCGCCGAGGGTGCTTCATATCGAAAGTTCTGGGCTACGAGTTGAGCCAGGCCGGCTATGATTTCCAAGGCCGCTATACCCTTCCGTGGGAATATTTCGAGCCAAGTGCGGTCAAACCGCATATCCGGGACTGGTTGCAAGAGCAGCAAAATGGTCCCTGGGCGCGGGCTGTCGGCCGGGGGGCCAGGTCGGTGGACTGGCTGGTCGCGAAATCCGGCCCGCTCTGGGCATTGCTGTTGCTTTCGATCCTGATGCGGTTGCTTGTCTTGCCGGTGGCGACAAAATCCGAGTCCGACCAACTGGTCTTGCGGGCGAAAAAGGCCGAGCTTGACTCGCTCAAGTCCAGAACCCTCAAGGACCCGGTTTTGCGCGGTCGGATGCTTCGCGAATTCAATTTGCGAAACGGTCTTACCCCTTCGAGGAATTTGTTGGCGCTGTTGTTTCTGCCGGTGACGATGTTGGGCCTTGCCTCGGTCGGGGCCGCGACCGGTCTTGCGGGCATTTCGTTTCTGTGGCTTGACGATATTACCCGGCCGGACCCGACTTTCGTGCTGCCCGCCATCTTTTCGGCGATCGCCGCCTGCTATCTGGTCGTGGCGGTGGCCAACACGCGGCGCCAGCGGGCGTTGTGGGGTTCAATCGGTGGTGCGGTTCTGTTCGGGTTGACCATGTCGCTGCCCGCGGCGGGCAATATCTATCTGACACTCAGCGTGATTTGGATTTTTGTGCAGCGCCTGTTTGTGACCGGACTTGCGCGCCGTGCGTCGCGTCGCGCTGCGCTTGGCCTGCGTGTCGCGCTGTCCCGCAGGAACCTGGGGCTTGTTTCACTTGGCGACGCGGAACGGACCCGAGACTGTGGCAACAAGGCCCACCGGCTCTCGATCGCAAAACGCCACGGCATCCCGGTGCCTGACGGGGTGGTCATGTCCGCAATTTTGGTGCGGCGCTATCTGGACGGCAGCGATGCGTTTCAGACGCAAACGCGGGCGCGCATCCGCCGCATGACCGGAGGGCATGTGTTGGCGGTGCGCAGTTCCGGTGGTCTGGAGGACGGCAAAAATCAAAGCTTTGCCGGCATCTATGAAAGTGAACTGGATGTGACCGCGGGTGATCTGGACGCCGCCATCCGCAAGGTCGCCGCCTCGTTTCAATCCGAGGCCGGGCGAAGCTACAGCAACCTGAATGCGGACGAATTCGCGGGGAATATTCTGGTTCAGAAAATGGTCGCTGCGGAATTTTCGGGGGTTTTGTTCACCCGAGATCCGTCCAATCCCGGTGCCTCGGTACTGGAAACGGTCCCGGGAACGGCGGACGCGCTGGTTGCCGGTCGCGTTTCACCCGAGCGGTTCGCATACGGGCGATTTTCGCTGCGGTGCCTCGGACCCGATGTGCCCGAGACGGATTTTTTGCCGCTGCTGAAACTCGGCCGCGCGCTCGAGCGGATTTTTGGGTGCCCGCAGGATATCGAATGGACTCATCGGGACGGTCGGTTTCTGATCGTGCAAAGCCGCGACATCACGGCGCTGGGCGGCGAAACGGCGGCGGGCGATGCCGGCCTGCGAGAATGGGCGCGGGTCTTTGCCCGGCTTGATCCATCGGCGGATCCGGAGGCGATCCTGTTGGCAAAGGACGAACTGACCGAAGTCCTGCCAAGGCCGACTCCGCTTTCTTTCGATTTCATGAATCGACTATGGGAAAATGGCGGGTCGGTCGATCTGGCCTGCCGGCAATTGGGGATCGAATATTTTATCCCGGACGGGCAATCGACCCATCTTGAAACCTTGTTTGGCCGCCTGTTTTCGAACCAGACCGCCAAAGCGCGCAACCAGGTCAATATCACTGCGAGGGCGCAGCGAAGATTTCGTCGCGGCAGTGGGCAATTTGTCGATGAATTCAGCAACGACTTTGCCCCAGATTATTTGGCGCGAATGCGATTCTGGGAAAAGGTCGCGCTTGAAGCGTTCAGCGTCGATGAATTGTTGCACCAACTGACGATCGAATTCGACGATTTTGCCGGTACGACGCATGTCGCCGTCGAAAAGGTGAACGTCGCCGCGCGATATTTCTTTGGCGAAGCCGAGACCATCTGCGAGATGCACGGGATCGATTTCGCCGAAACCCTGGGAAGCGTGGCAATACCCGCTGACATCGCGCATGGCAATGCAGGCTTTGTGCAACAGGGCGCACACCGTGCGGAATTCGACTACGAATTGTCCTGTCCCAGATATGGCGAAATCTCGGACGGACTTGAGGCTGCGTTCGGGGTTGGCATCGACGATCGCGCGGCGGCCACGCGGCAGGCGAACCCGGCCCGGCCATTGCCGCCGGATGTAGCGGCAGCCGTTCGTTGCGCCGCCGAATTGCAGGGCCTGAAAGAAACCACCAAGGACATTTCCCTGATACAGGTCGGTTTGATCCGTCGTCTTTTGCTGGCATTGGACAAGCGGGTAGGATCGGACGGGCTGGTATTTTTTCTGCACATCGCCGAAATTCCGGCCCTTGGAACCGATCAACGCCGGGAAGTGTTATCGCTTGCGGCCCGGCGGCGGGATCGGCGGGCCGCGCTGTTGGAGACTGTGCCGCTTGCGCCGCGATTGAGTGCCGCAATGCTTGAACAACAAAGTTGTGCGATCGTGTCCGCACGATCCGCAGGCCCCGGGCGGTTGGATGGTCAGCGGGTTGCGGGCAGCGCGCGGGTTGCCGCAAGGGCCTATGTCGCCGACGCGGCAAAATGCGAGGTCGGGGGCGATCTGCCCGGATTTGAGGCTGGCGATATCCTGGTTTGCGCCATGATTCATCCGGATTGGCTGGGTGCCATGCTGAAATCGGGCGGCGTCATCGCCGAAGTCGGCGGCTGGCTCAGCCACTTCGCGATCCTTGCGCGAGAAAACGACATCGCGATGGTGGTAGGCTCGACCGCGCATGCAGAATTGCCGGATTGCGCGCGGATTTCGATCGAAAGGGACGGCGGCGTGAAACTGCTCGAGCGGGTGAAATTCGACGGCGCGGCCCCAACTGCAGATTCAATCCCGGTCGTCTCGTCGGAGCTTCCGAATGCGGTGGTCGCCGAATAGGCGAATGTTTCAGGTGGTCGTCGCAGCTCACATTGCCCAAGGAGCGGCCCACTTTTCAATCTTTTCAATCAGATCGGCCTTTTTGAACGGTTTGCTCAGAAAATCGTCCATACCCGCGTCAAGGCATCGCGTCCGGTCGGATTGGCGGGCATTTGCGGTCAGCGCTACGATGTTCAACGGCGAGCGTCCGCTGGCTTTCTCGGATTTGCGAATGATCTCGGTCGCTTGCAACCCGTCCATTTCCGGCATCGAAATGTCCATGAAGACCATGTGGGGATCAAAAGCCTCGAAAGTATCGCAGGCTTCGCGACCGTTCTTGGCGAATTTGAGACGGATGCCGGATTTCTTGAGCATCATTTCAAGAACTTTTCGATTGGTTGCGTTGTCTTCGGCAACAAGAAGTTTAACCCCTGACAAATCCGAAATGTCAGTTTCTGTTGGGGCGACGCCGGTTCGTTGTTCCGCGTTGGCCGATTGCGTTATCTCGGCGGGCTCGCCGGGCAGAAGGCCAAGAATTGTTTCGGCCAACAATTCACATCGAACCGGTTTCAGCAGCGGATCGGGAAGATGCAGTTCGCGCCGGCTTGTGATGTCGACGGCCTGATCGACGGATGTCAGCATCAGAATTGGTATTGATCCAAGCCCCGGCAACGCCCGAATTCTTCGCGCCGTTTCTAGCCCGTCCATCTCGGGCATGTTGAAATCCAGCAGCAAAATGTCAAAGCCCGACGCTGCTCCGGGCGCTTGAAGCTGCTCCAGCGCTGCGCGTCCGCTGGCGAAGGCCCGTGCTTCCATTTGCAGATGTTTCAGGTTCTCGACCAGGATGGTCCGGTTCAGATCGAGGTCGTCGACAATCAGCGCGCGTTTGCCGCGCAGTTTTCGAATGTCGGCTGCGGCGGGCGGTCCGATCGGATCGGTGACCGGCAGGCAAAGACTGGTGGTGAAAACGGATCCCTGCCCAGGTGTCGAACGGGCATCAATCCGCCCGCTCATCAATCCGCAAAGCTTGTTTGAAATTGCCAGACCAAGACCCGTGCCCTCGAACTGCCGATTGGCGGCGCTGTCGGCCTGCTCGAATGGGCTGAAAATACCCTTCAGTTTTTCAGGCGAAATCCCGATACCCGTGTCACGCACGATAATCTGCAAATCCGCCATGTCCTGACGAGCATCAACCACGACCGAAATCTCGACGACCCCGCCGGTGGTAAATTTCACTGCGTTGCCGATGATATTGGTCATGATTTGGCGAACCCGCCCGCCGTCCCCTATGAAAGCGGTGGGTGCATCGGGCGGATATTGAACCACGACCTCGACTTTGTTTTCGCTTGCTTTCGTGGCGACCAGGGCCGCGATATCCTCAAGCGAGCGGCGTAGATCAAAGGGCTCGCAATTCAGTTCCGCCTTGCCGGCGTCTATTTTCGAGAAATCAAGAATGTCATTGATGATCGTCAGCAAGGCCGACCCGGACTGCGAAATCGTCGTCGCATAAGAGCGCTGCAATTTCGAAAGTCGGGTTTCCAACATCAGTTCCGCCATGCCGATGACGCCGTTCATCGGTGTGCGGATTTCGTGGCTCATATTGGCCAGAAATTCGGATTTTGCCTGGCTGGTTGCATCGGCCTGCTCCCGGGCGATCATCAGGGCGGTTTCGCGGTGTTCGCGTTCCGCCAAAACCTCGCCGAGGCGCGACACGCTGTCTTGCAGCGACCCGAATTCCAGCGCGGCAAATTTCGGCAGTGTTTTTTGCACGCCCGGCAATTGCCGCATCGTTCGGACCATTTCCGAGTGAACCAGACGCAGCGGTTTCAGCACCAATGCGCTGAGCAGCGCCAATATCAGCAAGGTCAGGAAGAACAGCGCCAGCAGCGTATACAGGCGCACCTGAACCACGCTGGCGCGAATGCGTTCCTGACCCTCTGCCGTTGACCAGAATACGGTGATCGCTCCAAAAACTTCACCTTCGAATTCGACATTGGCTTTGTGATGTGAATATCGCGCGGACGAATTGTCGGGTACGGGGCCCACCGACGCGATAAGTTGGTCCCTTTCGTTGCGGACCTCTATCGCGACGAGGCGGGATATCCGTTGCACCGCTTCCTGCAGCGAAGTTTCGATCAGGGGCACGTCTTCGACGATAATCGCCTCGGTGGTCAATCCGGCTAAAAGCGAAACGATCCCACGGGATTGCTCTGCCAGATTGGCAATCTGGCGACCGGTTTCGTTGCGACGCACGACTTCGCCCACGATCAGCCCGGAAACGATCGTCGCAATGCACATCGCCAGAATAATCTGAAGCGAAAGCCTTATCTTGTTCTGGCGAATCTGCACGAGAAAACTCAGTCCGCAAATTGCGCGCTGAGTTCCATCGCCAGACGGATGGGTGCGTATTCGCGATCTTCACCCGGCAGGAACCCGGATTTGGAAATGGTTTTCAAGACCGCCGGGTCGTCGACGGCAATGAAGACGCGCCGCATGGCCACCAGAATTCTGGAATCCAGCGTCGACGCGGCAATCCACGGTTTCGTTACATTGTCAAAGGACAGCAGTTCCCGGATCGGAACCCCGGCCGCGCGCAACTTCTTGAAGGTGCTGGATTTCAACGCACCCGCGTCGAAATCGCCCTTGCCGACGGCGGCCCCGACCCGGTCGTGACGCCCCAGAAACGCGTAGTCTGAAAGGTCGTTGCCGTGAATGCCGGCTTCCAACAGTTCCTTTTGGGCGAGGTAGCGCCCGATCGTCGATAGCGAATCGCCAAAAGCAAAGGATCGCCCGCGCAATTCCGCAATGTCGGAAATGCTGCTGGTTTCGGCAACCGCAATGATTCCCTTGAAAGACTTACGTCCCTTCTTGGTTTCCATCGCGATGATTTCGATCCCGTCATTGTGGCTTTTGGCGGTAACATAGCTGGCCGGACCAAAACGCGTGAAATCGACCTCGCCCTTGACCAACGCGTCGATGGCCGTCTGATAATGGCTCGAAACCTGCATTCTGATGGTGACGGCTTCACCCAGTTCGGTGCTGAGCGCGGTTTCAAGATAGGAAAGAAACGGCCGGAATTTCTGGACAACCACCGTCGCCTTGTCGGACGTGTAGGTTCCGAAAACCAGGTCGATATCCGCCGTCGCCGGCACGGCAGCGACGCCGGAAATCAATATTGCCATGCGAATTGCACCCGGCAGGCGCATTATTCTAAGCGGGCCTGCAACCGGGTTCGATAGATGGGTCCAAATTCGACTAAATGCGGTGATCATGTTGCTGGCTCTCCTGTTTGGCGCAAAACTGTTCGCGGTTGTCCGAACGTTCCCAATCCGATATCTCACTTTGGCTAATCCCGCCTTAAGGCGAACAGCGTTTCCGAAATTTTGCGGGATGAAGCCGGTAATTTTGGCAACAATGCGATTCAATTTGACGGCAAGACCTGGCAAATCCAGTCCCCCGTTGCGGGCGAATTCCGGGTTTTCCAACGTTTGGCGCAAGGAAATATTAATGTCTCCGGTCAAAACTCCGAGCGACGAAGGGGCGGGTCGGCTCGCCCGATAACGGGAATCGATGATGAATTTGCGGACAGGTGAAAAACCGCCTTGCTCATGGGGTGATCCCGTCTTGGGCGCAACTTCGGGACGCGCGAAATTGTCCGCGAGGGGCTGGTCATGAATGCCCGATCAAGCGTCACGCTTGGGGCCAGACTGGATATTGCGGCGGCTCCCGGCCTGTATTCCGCTCTGTGGGAATGTCGGGAGGCATCGGTCACGATCGACGCTTCTGACGTCGCACATATCGGGACGCACTGCCTTCAGGTTTTGTTGGCGGCCACCGAGTATTGGTCTGACAAAAACGAACTTTTCCAAATTGTTACGCCTTCCGAACCGTTTTGCCGCGCTCTGGGTCGCATGGGGGCGTCCTGCCTCGAAACCGCCGTTGTGAAAGATGAGATATGACGCGAAACGTCCTGGCGGTAGACGATTCACGGACCATGCGCGACATGCTTTGCATCGCGTTGAACGATGCTGGTTTCAATGTTGAAGTCGCCGAAGACGGCGAGGACGGGTTGGGAAAGCTACGTGCGAAACAGCCCGATGTCATCATCACCGATATCAACATGCCGCGGCTTGACGGGATCGGCTTCATCGAAAAAGTCCGCGCCGATTCCGCCCATCGCACGATCCCGATCCTGGTTCTGACCACCGAAAACACCCCGGATTTGAAGTCGCGCGCGCAGAATGCGGGCGCAACCGGTTGGATCGTTAAACCGTTCGATCAGTTCAAGCTGGTCGCGGCAATCAACCGGGTAGTAGCCTAGAAAGGAAGGCGATGGCTTCTTCGGATGATCTTAGGCCTACGTTTTTTGCGGAATGCCTGGACCTGCTTGAATCGCTGCACGAAGGCATGTCGTTCATCGAGGATGGCAGCGGCGACGATGAAACCGTCAACATCGTGTTTCGGGCGGTTCATTCGATAAAGGGTGGCGCGGGTGCGTTTGGTTTCGCCGAACTCGTTGCCTTTGCCCACGAATTTGAAACCGTCCTTGATGCGATCCGCGGCGGGCAGCTTGCGGTCGCCGGCGAGGTTGTTCCGGTGCTGTGGCGATCGGTGGATTTGTTGGGGGATCTGGTCGCGGCGGCGCAAAGCCGACAGCCCGTCGATGCCACAAGAAGCGAACGACTCGTCGCCGAATTATCCGATTTGGCCCCCGGTTCAGTCGTGCCTGCGGAAAGCTCGACAACCCCGCCGGAATTTGAGGCGATCCCGTTTGAGCCGGTCGCTCTGGCACTTGGCACCGGCGATTCGGCCACCGGTGACTCCGACGTGCACGTGTATCTGATCAAGTTCCGACCGCTAAACGCGCTTTTTGTCCGTGGCAACGAAGCGGCTGTCCTGATCCGGGCATTGGCGGAATTGGGGGAATTGAGTTCCCGATGCGATACCTCGAAACTGCCGGGATTCGCAGAAATGAAGCCCGGGGAATCCTATCTTGCCTGGGAATTTCATCTGAAATCTGCGGCAACCTTGCCCGAAATCCATCAGGTCTTTGAATTTGCGGATGACGATTGCGACCTTGAAATTGTGGCGCTGGAACCGGCGGAGCACCTTTCGTCCGTGTTTGCCGAAGGGCAGGTGCCCGCGCCCTCCGACATGGGCGCAGAGGCAACGCCACCGCATTCGCCTCTTTTGTCGGCGGCTGGTCCGCCCGGCCCGTCCAGAGCGGTGGAAAGAACCGAAATGTCCGCTCGGGTACCAGCGGCGGCACCCGAAAAATCGATCAGAAAGTCAACCATCCGCGTGGAAACCGGCCGGGTTGACCGCCTGATCAATCTGGTTGGTGAACTTGTGGTCAACCAGGCGATGTTGACGCAGTGTATCCAGGAATCCGGCGCGGGCGACGAACGCAACATCTCTGCCGGGCTGGATGATCTGAAACAACTCACCGGACGGGTGCAGGACAGCGTGATGGCGATCCGGGCGCAACCGATCCGGCCCCTGTTTCAACGCATGGCCCGCATCGTCCGCGAAGCCGCCGCCGAAACCGGCAAGATCGTACGTCTGGAAACCACGGGTGAATCAACCGAAATCGACAAAACCGTGATCGAGCAACTTGCCGATCCCCTGACCCACATGATCCGCAATGCTGTCGACCATGGGCTTGAAAATGCCGGCAAAAGGAATTCTGCCGGCAAGGCCGATTGCGGGGTCGTCAGCCTGACCGCCGCCCATCGGTCGGGTCGCGTCATCATTGATGTGAATGACGATGGTTCCGGGATTGATCGCGACAGGGTCCTCAGAATCGCGCGCGAAAAGCGGCTTGTCGCGCCCGAGGAAAACCCCGAAGCCGAGGATATCGACGCGCTGTTGTTCCTCCCGGGATTTTCGACGGTCGATACCGTATCCAACCTCTCCGGGCGCGGCGTCGGCATGGATGTGGTGCGCAACGCGATCCGTGCGCTGGGCGGGCGTATTTCGATTGCGTCAAAACCGGGCATCGGTTCGACGTTTTCCGTCAGCCTGCCGCTGACCCTGGCGGTTCTTGACGGCATGGTCGTCGAGGTTGCGGACCAAAAACTGGTGATCCCGATCACCTCGATCATCGAGACGTTGCTGCCGGTGGCCGATAAAATCCATGCGCTGGGTGCGGCGCATGTCGTACGCATTCGCGACGCGCTGGTTCCGATCGTGGATGTCGGCCACGTGCTTGGCTATCGGGACAGGCGCGCAGGATTTGAGCGGTGCATCTTTGTGCTGACAGAGACCGACGCGGGTTCGCGATGCGTGATGGCGATCGATTCCATTCTTGACCAGCGGCAGGTGGTCATCAAGACGCTCGACGACAATTACGGCGGGGTCGACGGCATCGCTGCGGCCACGATACTGGGCGACGGTCGCATCGCCCTCATTCTGGACCCGGGCGACGCTCTGTTCGGCGGATCGGCGGCGGATGCGACCGAATTCAATCTCTCAGCGACCGGATGACATCATGCAGCAGGCTGTGAATCACGCGACGACGGACGATCCGAATTTTGTCACCTTTCGGGCGGCCCAGCAGGAATACTGCGTCGATATCATGTCGGTACGCGAAATTCGCGGTTGGAGCCCGGCTACGGCGCTGCCTCAGTCGCCGCCTTCGATCCGCGGCGTGATCAATCTGCGCGGCGCGGTCGTTCCGATCGTGGATTTCAATCTTCGCCTCGGTTATTCGGCCATCGACCCGACGCCGCAGAGCGTGATCATCATTGTCCAGATCGCGGCCCAGACCATCGGCCTGCTGGTCGACGAAGTATCTGAAATCCTGAATGCCGGACGCGAAGCGATCAAGGCCACACCCGACGCCGTTCAGAGCGCGGACGAGACTTTCATCACCGGGGTCATCACGCTCGAAGATCGGATGATCCGCGTGGTCAACCTCGCGAATATTGTGCCCGGCACACAAAGGGTACCTGCATGAAGCCGAATTTGCCGAAGCAGACGTCACAATGCACGCGATGGCGATGTTGCGCCATTGAAACCAATCTGGATCGGAGCATGTACTGCCGATGATGTCGAAAAAAGACATGCGAATCATGGTTGTGGACGATATGGCGACCAGCCGCGGGCAAATATTGCAGGCGTTGGAGCAGATCGGCATGTTCAACACCGAATCGATGTCCGACGCCACCAGCGCGTTTCAAAAAATCGCGGCCAGCCGCATTCAAATGGTGATATCAGACTTCAATATGCCCGGCATGGATGGGCTGGAATTGCTGCGCGCCCTGCGCGGGCATCCACCCACCAGCGGGATTGGGTTCATCCTGGTTACCGGTCGCGCTGACGAAGCGACCATCGCGCGGGGGCGAAGTTTGGGCATGAACAATGTGCTGAAGAAACCTTTCTCGGCGGTGGCCATGAAGAACTGCATCGAAGCGGTTGTCGGAAAATTCTGATGCCGGACGGCGACACCGAACCCAACGCCGGCCCCGTTGCGGTGCGGTTGCTGCTGCACCGGGTTGCCGCGGAGCTGGAGCAGTTGCAACAAGGGGTCGCGCTCGTGGAAGATGCCGTTGGCGATCTGATCGCCAATCAAAAGCCGCCAATGGCAAATCTGAAATTCAAAGAACTGCAATTCATCGATAACCTTGGTCAAAGTCTTGCCGGACTGCGCGAATTTTTAGTTGGTCTCGGCCCGGACATTCCCGGGGAATGGCGTCTGGACCCCACAGCCGCGGCCACATGCTTGCGGATGCACAGTCTGACGACGCGTCTGTTGGGCGATGAAACATCGCCGCAGGAACCGGCATTGACCGATCCGCGAAAACTTGCCGACGATCATCTGGCGAACGGGCCGATCCGTCCTCGGCAACCGGCCAAATCTTCGGGCGTGACCACCGGCTGAACCGATCGGCAAGGAACTTTGGAACGCACGCGGTCCGGGTTGGCATAAACAACCGGGCGGTCGAACCGGACTGCGGTTTCCGGCTCTAAAACAGCTCGACATCGCCATTGATGCCGGATTTTCCGGAAATGCGTTGCAGGCGAACCTCGGCCTGTTGAACGATTTCGCCGTCGCCCCTGCCGGCGGTCAGAACAAACACCTTGTTTCGGGACGGTTGAAAATATATCCGCCTGGGGCTTTCCCCGCCAAGCTCGGATGCGGTGATCGGGATCCCCTCGCGGGCAAGAAACCCGCAGGCGAATTCCTGGTTCCGGTCCCCGACAGAAGTACCTGACGACAGGGAAATAACATTGGCACCACCGAATATTTTGGCCTGAAGACGGGCGCGTTCGCCGCCCAGTTTCAGGATTTGGTTGATCAACATTTCCATCGCGTGAACCCCATACCGGGTCGCGTGCGAAACTTCGCCGACCGAAATATTGGATTCCTGGGGCAACAGAAAATGGTTGAGGCCGCCAATACCGGATACCGGGTCGCAAATGCAGGCGGAAACACAGGAGCCCAGCAACGTTCCAAGCGTCAGAGCGGGCTCATCCGTGGCCGCAAACTCGCCCGGTTGGATCATTTTGACGAACCCGTTGAGACGAGGATCCCAGTAGCGTTCATTGAAACCGGCTGAGCGGTCGCGCGCGGGTCTGACCATCGATTTCATCGGATTTTCCGGAATATCGTCCGGCCCGTTTGCGAAAATCTGCGTTGGTTTCCCAGAATTGATTCCGCGTGCCCCATATACAGCGTTCCCCCGGGTGCCAGCAGATCGGCCAAACGCGAGACGATCGAATTTTTTGCCTCGGCGTCAAAATAAATCAGGACGTTCCGGCAGAAAATGAAGTCGAACGGTCCGCGCATCGGCCATGTCTGATGCAGGTTCAACACGTTGAAAACAACCATGTTTTTCACGTCATGCGCGATTTCGAACCGGCCGTCCGACAAGGTATTGAAATAACTTCGGCGCAGGTCCGCCGGGCAATCAGCAAGTTGATCGCCAGTATAGCAACCGGCGCGCGCGAATGTCAGGACGCGGGTGTCGATATCCGTGGCGAGAATGCGCAGGTCCGGGCCCCGTTCCGCAAACGGCGTGGCTTTGAGCGTCAGGGCGATCGAATAGGCCTCTTCCCCGGTCGAGCACGCGGTCGTCCATATCCGCATTCGATCAGGGCAACTGCCGGATTTTTGTGCCGCCGCAACGACGTTGCGCATATCGTCGAAATGGTGCGGCTCGCGGAAAAATCGGGTCAGATTGGTGGTGATTGCGTTGGTCATCTCACCGATCTCGCGACCCCCGGCCGGCGAGTCCAAAAATCGCAGATATTCCGAGAATCCATCCAGTGCCAGCAGATTGAGCCGTTTTCGCAGCCGGCTTACAACCAGTTGTCGTTTGCTTATGGGCAGAACAATGCCGGTCTGGCGGTAAATCAACTGCGCGAGCGATTTGAATTCCCCGTCGCTCATCAAGGCGGTATTCGGCACTGCAAACCCCGTATCTGTCCCGCCGCTGGCCGGCATCGGCATTCGCAGCGCCGTTACGTTCGCCGGGCCACGTTCCGCAGCGGATTGCCGCCAAGATTACGCTGATCAGGATTAAGATTGCGTTGCCGCCGCCCACAGGGATTGGATTGCCGGGGCGGCGGCCTGTTGGTATTGACCGGCGCGCCGGCGATTACCAGCCATACTGGAACAAAAGCCCGGCGCCCTGGTTGCCGTTCTGATTTACCTGCGCGCTGGTTCCGACACCGGACTGGAAAATGCCGAAACTGTTTCCGTGGCCGGACTGGCTCAACGCGGCATCGTGATTGTTGCCGTTCTGCTCGATCACGCCGAAATTTCCATGGCCGAATTGACCCAGCGCAGCCGCGTTTCCGTGACCGTTCTGAAATATCGCAGCGCTGCCGTCCACGTCACGGGAAAGCGAATATAGCGCCAGCGCAGTCTGGACCGCGTTGGTCTCCTGACGGTTTGACGCATAAAATCCAAAGCTGATCTGCCCGCCGGCGGACGCCGGTGCCGCCAGTGTCGCGGCCACGCTCAGTACGATTGCAAGGGTTGGAATTCGTTTCATTTCTTCCTCCTGTTTCAAAGATCAATGGGGTCGGCATTGTCGAGGCAGGCGATTTTTCGCCCGGCCCAATCCAAGATCAACCTCGTCCTGATGTGCCGCTCGGACCCGGTCAGAGCCGCCGTCGACAAGGTTTCGGTTTTGCCGGCTCTCAGCGTGAAATCGCCGGATTGTGCGATCACGGCAGACCCGGATGCACCGGATTTGCGGATTTCGAGCGAATAGGTGCCGCGCCCGGATCGGCCGGATTCGGCCAGCGCCCGGATGCGAAGGTTCGGGCCGATCTGTTTCACTTCGACTTTGCAAATCAGGTCTTCGCTCGCAACGGTGCCGATGGACGGCGCTGGTTGGGTCGCGCTGGCAAGAACGGCGAATTGCGCAGCGATGATGGTCGCGAATTTGAACATTGTGCTGCCCTTTCAGGTGGCGTTTCGGGTTGCACGGGCGGGGGTCGCCCGTGCCTTGATCGCGGCGCGGGCCGCTTAGTCCTGGATGATGACCGAGACATTGCCGTTGCCGTATTGGTGAGCAGCGGCAGAATTGCCATTGCCGCCCTGGATCACGGCGACGGCGTTGCAATTTCCGTTTTGCGACGTGGTGGCGCTGTGACTGCCGCCAAATTGGGCCACGCCGGCAATGTTGCAATTCCCGTTCTGGGTGGTTGCGGTCGAATTGGCGAACCCGGTCTGCCCGACGACGACGCGGTTGCGATTGCCGTCCTGAACCGAGATCGAGCTGTTGGACCAGCCATATTGGTAAACCGTCAGCCGGTTTCGGTTTCCCGCCTGGGAACCCCCGGCACCGTTCCCCATGCCCCATTGCTGGATTCTGACCTGATTTCCACCGGCGAATATCGGCGATGAAAATCCGGTTGCCAGCATCAGGGCAAGCGACAGCGTTTTGAGTGTTGGATTGATCATGGTGCATTTCCTTCTGACAAATCAATGTTGCCGGTCAAAGCCCGCCACGGGCGGGTCCATCGCCGGTACCCAATGCTGCCGAAACCTGAGGGGGACACACAATATCAGCGCCGTGTTATCGGATGACCTTAGGGGGGTTATCAGATAACGGGGAATCGCCTACAAATGGCCCGAGGGGAATGATCACGACCGGTATGGCATTCGGTTTTCGGACATCGCAAGCGGCGGTATCCGGCGATGACCGTGCGGTTTTGAAAGGGACAGAATGCCTTTCTGCAAAACCGATGCCGGTCTGCTTTATTTTGCCCACGTACCGAAATGCGCCGGGACATCGGTCGAGATTTATCTGGAGCAGAGGTTCGGCGCTCTCGCATTTGCCGACCGGGAATATCTCAGCGTGCCACCGGATCAGCGATGGCCACGCTCTTCACCGCAACACATATCGGTGACAAGCCTGACCCGGCTGATTCCGGCCTCGTTCTTTGATCATGTTTTCACGGTGGTCCGGCACCCGGTCAATCGCGTGATATCGGTTTTTCAGTTTCAGCAGGAGAATGAAAATCTGATCTCAAACGAAATGTGCTTTTCCGAATGGCTGTGCGAGATTGAAAAGCGCCGCAACGAGTTTCCCTTTGTGTGGGACAACCACATCCGCCCAATGAACGAGCTGGTGCCCGAGCGGGCGAAAGTGTTCAAACTGGAGGCCGGGTTGGCACCGGTAACACGCTGGTTGGATGAACTGGATCCCAAGACGGCGAGCATGCGTGAAATCCCGGTTCACAACACACGCCAACAGCGGCTTGACTGGTTGAAGCTGGCGGGCGAGCCTGCCAATGTTTCAGACGACGACAAGGCACGGATCAGGGCTATTTATGCGGTGGATTTCAGGCGGTTTGGGTACGAATGAGAAAATGGACGGGCCCGCGCCGGGCGTACGCGCGCTGGCGCTGATGCCAGATCACCCCAAATTTCCGCGAAATCGGATGGCGTGGATTGCGCAGACCGGTCGCCCGCCCGCAAAATCAGGCGGCCAAAAGGAAATCGTACATGCAGTTTGAGGGTATCTATACACCGGTCATAACCCCGCATTGCGCCGATTTTTCGGTTAACCGTGACCGGTTCGCCGAAACGCTGGAATACCTGATTGCAGCCGGGGTCCACGGCATTATCGTTGCCGGGACCACCGGTGAGTATTATGCGCAAACCGCCGACGAGCGGTTGGAACTGATGGCGTTGGCGCGGGACGTCATCGCGGGCCGGTTGCCGCTGATCATCGGTACCGGCGCGATCAGGACCGAGGACAGCGTTCATTTCGCAAAGGCCGCGAAGGCGGCAGGCGCCGACGCGTTGCTGGTTGCGACGCCGCCCTACGCCTATCCCACCGGGCGCGAGATCGCGCTTCATGCGCTGGCGATCGACCGGGCGGCCAATCTGCCGGTGATGCTGTATAATTATCCCGGACGGATGAGCGTCAACATGGATCAGGAATGCCTCGACCGGTTGGGCCGATCCCCGAATTTCTGTGCCATCAAGGAAAGCTCGGGCGATCCCGACCGACTGCACATGCTGGCGCGCGACTATCCGCATATTCAGCTTGCCTGCGGCATGGACGATCAGGCGCTGGAGTTTTTCGCCTGGGGGGCGCGTTCGTGGGTGTGTGCCGGGTCGAACGCCGCCCCGGCGGCGCATATCGCCCTCTATCAGGCTTGCGCGGTAGAAGGAGATTTCACGCGCGGTCGCGCAATCATGTCGGCGCTGTTGCCGTTTCTTCGCATTCTGGAACAGGGCGGCAAGTTCATCCAATGCGTCAAACATGGCCTGGCGATGCGGGGCATTGATCCGGGACCGCCACGAAAACCGCTGCAACCGCTCAACAAAGACGACAAACGCGCGTTGGAAAGTGTGATCCGCACCATGGACAAGACCATCGAAGCCATCGCCGGAGGTACCCGATGACCGATTTGCTCAGCCGTACGGAATATCGGGCGATTGCCGACGGTCTGGACCCGCCCCGCACCGCATTCATTGATGGCGGGTTCCGGGCGGGCCGTGGGGCGATTTTGCCGACGATAAACCCGGCCACGGGCGACCTCATTTGCGAAATCGCGGCGTGCAACAAAGCTGATGTCGATCTGGCGGTCCAAAAGGCGCGCGCGGCGTTCGATCAGGGCGCGTGGCGCACGATTCATCCCACGGGGCGCAAAGAGGTGCTGATCCGTCTCTGCAAGCTGATCGCGCGCAACCGACGGGAACTGGCGGTGATGGAAAGCCTTGATAGTGGCAAACCGATCCGCGATTGCGAGCTGATCGACATTCCCGAAACCATCGGCGCGATCAAGTGGCACGCCGAGGCCATCGACAAGATTTACGATCAGGCGGGCCCCGTGGGCGAAGACGCGGTTTCGCTGATCGTGCGCGAACCGATTGGTGTCGTGGCGGCGGTGCTGCCGTGGAACTTCCCGCTGTTGATGCTGGCGTGGAAAATCGGCCCGGCGCTGGCCGCCGGATGCTCGGTGATCGTGAAACCGGCGGAACAGACCAGCCTGACGGCCCTGCGAATCGCCGAACTGGCGATGGAGGCGGGCCTGCCGCGCGGTGTGTTGCAAGTCCTGCCGGGCATGGGGGCCGATGTCGGCGAACCGCTGGGCCGGCACATGGATGTCGACATGGTCAGCTTTACCGGGTCGACCGAAACGGGCCGGCGGTTCCTGCGTTATTCCGCCGACAGCAACCTGAAAAAGGTGGTGCTGGAATGCGGCGGCAAAAACCCGGCCGTGGTGCTGGAGGATGCCGAAAACCTTGATCTGGTGGCGGAACATGTGGTCAATGCCGCGTTCTGGAACATGGGCGAAAATTGCTCGGCCAATTCGCGGCTGATTGTGCACGCGGCGGTGAAACAGCCGCTGATGGAACGGATCCTTGCCCGCCTTCGCGACTGGAAAACCGGCGATCCGCTTGATCCCGCCAACCATCTGGGCGCGCTGATCGATGACGCGCATCGCGCGAAAGTTGCCAAATACCTGACCGGCAAAGCGCTTGCCGGCGGCAAGTCGGACAACAATTTTGTCCGACCTACGGTCTACGACGTCGATGCCGATGACCCCCGCGCCCGCGACGAAATATTTGGCCCGGTTCTGGCGGTTCTGACCGCGCACTCGTTTGACGAGGCGATCGCGCTGGCCAACGATTCCGCCTATGGCCTGACCGCCAGCGTTTTCACCGCCAACGGCCGTCGTGCGCTGCAGGCGGCTCGTGCCATGCGCGCGGGAACCGTCACCGTGAATTGCTACGGCGAGGGCGACATCTCCACGCCGTTTGGGGGTTACAAGCAATCGGGATTCGGGGGTCGCGATAACGGCATCCACGCGCATGATCAGTATACCGAGTTGAAAACCATCTGGATCGACCTGTCCGATCCTGCCGCCGGGGACAACATCGGGTGAGCGCCGCCGAACCCGAAAACACCGCCACCCGTCGCGGTGGCCGGGGTGCGCGGCGCGAGTTGCGCAGCGCGATTGATACAACGATGCTGCCAGCGCTCAAACGCGGGCTGCCCCCGGTCGAGCCAATGTCGCGCGATCAGATTGCGCAGATCGATGCCGCCAGCCTTGCCATTCTCGAAGAAGTCGGGGTTGTCTTTCGTGACCCCGTCGCGATCGCCGACTGGAAAAGGGCGGGGGCCGATATCCGCGACGGTGACCGGGTGCATCTGGACCGCGCCATGGTCCGCAACCTGATCGCAACCATCCCCGAGACTTTTACCTACCACGCCCGCAATCCGGCCAACAACCTGCCGTTCGGACGGGATCATTCGATCTTCGTGCCGATGACCGGTGCACCGTTTATCGAGGATGTCACGGGCGAACGGCGCAACCCGACGCTGGCCGATCTTGCCGATGTTCACAAGCTCAGCCATATGCTGCCCGCCATTCATTCCGCCGCGCATCACATCGTCGAACCCTATGATCACCCGATCAGCCAACGACATTTGCGGATCACCTATTCGTCGATGAAACATTCCGACAAGACGTTCATGGGGATGACGACCTCGGGGCGCAACGGCCAGGATGTGATGGACATGTGCGACATCCTGTTCGGCCCCGGCTATATCGACACGCACCCGGTGGTGACCGGCAATTGCAACGGCAATTCGCCGCTGGTCTGGGACGAAACCATGCTGGGTGCGATGCGGGCGTTTTGCCGGCGAAATCAACCGGTTCTGTGTTCGCCCTTCGTGCTGGGCGGCGCGAATACACCGGCATCGACCGCCGCGACGATGGCGCAGTTGAATGCCGAGGCCCTTAGCGCGCTGGCCTATACCCAGGTCGTGAACCGGGGCTGCCCTGCGATCTACGGGCATTTTCTGGCCACGATCAGCATGAAATCCGGCGCACCGATGGCGGGAACGCCGGAAATCAGCCTGTTGAACTACATGACCGGACAGATGGCGCGGCATTACGGTGTGCCGTGGCGCAGTTCGACCATGACATCGGGCCCCAAGGCGTTCGACGCGCAGGCCGGATACGAAAGCGCGACCACTCTGATGTCGGTGATCCTGTCGGGTGCGCATTACATGTGGCATGCCGCCGGTTGGATGGAGGCCGGAATGACCTGTTCGCTGGCAAAATTCGTCGCCGACGCCGAGCAATGCGCGATGGCCTACCGCATGGCCGAGGGTATCCGCTGGGACGATTTCGACGCCGCGCTGGCATCGATCCGCGATGTCGGGCCAGGGGGGCATTATCTGGGCCATCCGCACACGCTGGAAAAATTCCAGAGCGCGTTCTTCATGCCCGAACTCGCGGATAACAATTCGGTGGAACAATGGCGGGCCGAGGGCGCGATCGAAACCCCTCAACGAGCGAAGGCGAGGGTGCGCGAATTGTTGACCGCCTATCAGGAGCCACGGCTCGATCCGGCAACCGACGAGGCATTGCGGGATTATATCGCTCGGCGGGAACGCGAAATCCCGGCGGCGGATGCGCTGAACGAGGAATTCTGAGGTCATGCGCATCGCCGAGGTTCACGTCTATCGCCGGGAACTGCCGGTCCGGGACGGCCCCTATACGATGGCCGGGCAGGTGGTGCATTCGCCGGACACCACCATCGTGCGGCTGGTCGGCGAAAACGGCGTCACCGGCTGGGGCGAGGTTTGCCCGCTTGGCCCGCTTTACGCGCCCGTACATGCCAACGGCATCCGGGCTGATTTGCGCGCAATCGCCCCGGCATTGATCGGCGTCCGGGCCGCGCCGCTGACCGTGCGACATGCCATTGATGGTGCCGTGAACGGGCAGAATTATGCGCGCGCGGCGATCGACATCGCGGTGCATGACCTGATGGGCAAAACGCTGGGCGTCCCGATCGCGACGTTGCTTGGCGGGATCGTCGCGAAACGGCTGCCATCCTATTTCGCGACCGGCATCGGTACACCGGATGAAATCACCCGAATTGCGGCCGAAAAGGTCGCCGAAGGCTATCCCCGCATCCAGATCAAGGCGGGCGGGCGCGATGTTGCCGAAGATATCGCCACGATCCGCAAGGTCTGGGCGGTGGTCGGATCGCGCGCGCGACTGGCGGTCGATTGCAATCGCGGCCTCAGCCAGCGCGACGCGCTGCGGCTGAGCCGCGAATGC
>Ga0114932_10002415_pt1 | contig 19702 bp, 18 predicted proteins | sample 2SBtaG_2_FD_87286 | JGI IMG/M metagenome (GOLD analysis project Ga0114932, IMG submission 87286) | Deep subsurface microbial communities from Kolumbo volcano to uncover new lineages of life (NeLLi) - 2SBTROV12_ACTIVE470 metaG | ecosystem: Environmental > Aquatic > Marine > Volcanic ... | reverse complement strand
TCTGAGCCAAGCGGCGGGGCCTTGCTGATATCCCACTCTACCAGCTTGGTGTCCAACTTGTCAGCCTCCCTTTTCAGAAAAGCATTTAGCTGCTCCTTGGTGCAGGAAAACAAGTGGTCGTGGTTTTTGGACCCGTGGGATGTCACCCCAAACAGCTTGTCCCCGTTGAACACCCCCCCACCAGAATCACCGTTATTGAACACCCCCGACTCGACCGCAAACTGGTGGCGTTTTCCCTCAAGCGAGTCTATGTGGAACGTGCCCTCCCAAGTAAGCACTTTCCTTCGCGGCCCCTCGCCCCTTGGATAACCCAGCCCCCTATATTCCTTGCTTGGCTTTTCTGAATCAGGTTGGACTGTGGCGACAACCCCTTTTGTGTCCTTAGTCCACACACGGAATAAGGCGAGGTCGCTTTTCACGTCCTCGGCAATCCACCTAGCCATCCCGCCGGTCCCGTCAGGGTTGTTGAAGTGAGCAGTCGTCCCGACCATTCCGGTGCAGTGCTGGGCCGACACCCCTACGGTCACGGTTTTGCCCCTCTTGATGAGGACCCCACTGCATCCGCCGATCCTCACCACGGAGTTGTAGTAAGGGGGCTTAGCCTCTCGACCCTCAGCCAACACCGGCCTCAGTGTGAGCAGGCCGACGATAATCGGGATTAGGTGCTTTCCAGCCATGAGTCGATCACCTTCATGATAATCGGGATCAAAACACTAACGCAGATGGCGATGGTCCTGAGTTCCGTCCGTAGTTTTATTATCTGTGACGTTATGCTGTCGCCGTTGCCCCTCCAGATGGCGTCGTCCAGCTTGGAGATCCTGTCGGACTGCGAGTTGATCACCCGCCATACCTGTCCGTCGTCGGCGTCGTCCCCAATTTCAGACTTCAACTTCTCTTCCAGAAGTATCACCCGTCTCTCCAACTCTTCCATCTCTAGTATCCAAATAAGTCAGGCCGACAGCGAGTGCCGACCATATGTCTTTCTTTATCCCATACAACGGTCCGGGGGATTTTTTGACCCCGACCGCCACCCCCTTGCCACCATACCTGTCTATAAGGGCCTGACGTATGTTTGAGTCCTTGGCCCTCATAGTGTGGCATAGATTCATCTTTACGTCTTTTCTGTAGACGAACTCCACCTCGCCGCCCAACTCGATCCACCTCTCCTTGAACCTTCCAATCCACACGCACGTGTCGAACACCTCGTGTCCCACGGGCATCCCGTAGCAAGCGATCATCTCGATGACCAGCATGGAGTGGGGGTGACACAGGAACAGGTAGTCCAGTTGGTTCAGGACCACATCGTTTGACAGGAGTCCTATTTCGACCGGAAGACCACCCTCACCAAGCATCACAAACGCAGACTGTTTGTTGCCGGGGTCGATTGACAGCACGCCGGGGGGCCTGTAGATCCTAGCCTTATCCATCACCCAGCCTTTCAATCGGCATTAGCCTGTCTATGGGGATCGTGATGCACGGCTCCATGTCAGCCGCATCCCCCCTGTCAGTCCTGCCCATAAAGCTCACGGGAAAAGTCTCGTCGGTCACCTTGATGTAGACATCCTGATCCAAGTACCGGATGGCTAGATACACGGGAAGCCCACTGTACCTACGCATGGTGTTCATGTTGACCCACTTCATGAGTGCTAGCATGTACGTGGGGAACGTGTCCTTCTTTATCTTCCTGTGCTTTACCTCGACAAAGAACCTAAGCTCCGCACCTGACCCACCATGGCTCAGGGCCATAAAGTCCACGTGGTAGAAAGGCCTCGTCTTCTTCAGGACGCAGCCCCATTTTTCTTCAAGCCTAGAGGCAAACGACGTTTCTTTGTCACGGTCGCTCTGGCTCTCGTAAACTGGTCGTCTTGGCATGTTTGAAATACTCTGGGACTAGGGGCATCGACGCAGCCCTCCTCAGGTATTCTATCGCCTCCGGTGTCCCCGGCACGCTCTGGAAATATCCATCCCAAGCCGCTTCCACTATTTGGTCAGCCGTCTTCTTTCTCAGTTTTTTGTTTCGCAAGACGAAAGCCTCTCGTAAACGGATCGAAACTGGTGGTACAACTTCCCGCTGTTGTACTCAGTCATGTCGCACACATTCCTCCAGCCCACCTTTTCGAGTGGGTCCATTATGCTCTCTGGAAGGGCCTCTCGGGCTTCAGTCATGCCCATGACCCCATACTTACGGATGGCAGACCGCACCTCAGTCCACGCTTCTTCTGCGGACACGCTTGGCGTGAATGGAGTCCACTCTTCGCGGTCATCTTCCCACCTCTCTTGGTTGAACCAAGTCGCTGGGTAAGGGGTGTACTGCCGGTCCTGACCTTCTCTAGCTTCGGAGTATGCCGAGACCGCCTCCATTAGGACCTCAAAATCCTCTTTACGCAAGGCACTTTTTATCGCCCTGATGGCCGCTCCTTTCGCCACCTTCCTAGGGTACGCCTTGTAGAGTGCTACCGCTTGTTCCTCGATGTTCATCATTTTCTCCTTTTGTGAGTGACAGCTTTAGGCCTCTTCTTCCTCGCCGTTTTTGTCCTTGGGACAGACCGGTTCTTAGAAGGGTCCTTTGTAGTGAGATTAGACATACTGTTGTTGTTTGCGTTCCCGTCCTTGTGGTGTACATCCTTCCCCTCGACGTTCACGCCCGAGTTCTTCACCCTCCGCCTCGCCCTGTTTCGAGAAGCCCTCTTAGCCTTTCGGGCCTTTGTTTCATTCAGCCTCTCCTTTTTGTAATTACGACCCACGACGCCTCCTTATTGTCTTGAGAAAGTAGTGCCCAACGAACCCGCCGATCCTCTTCATGCCCATTTTTTTCCTGAGCCTGTTTTCTAGGTTCGTTAGCGGGCAATCCAAAACCTTTGAGAACACAAGAAGCAAAACCAAGGACATGATAGGGACAGCCACATACCAAGGTTCAACAAACGGCACGACAAAGAAAGCCAGCACGTTGGCCACGACAATGTAGCTGTGGAAAACAACCAGCAGGCCTAGCATTGTGCGATCAAACATCGTCCCACTCCTCACACATCTCAAACCACAGGTCTATTCCAGACTGAGTATTGAAGTGCATAGCAACCAGCTTACATGCAGGGCACTCCACCCCACTGAACACGTGCCCCCCTACGGTCATGTAGTTTTCTTTTAGTTCCGGCGTCACCCCACAGTCGGGGCAGTCAGGGATAGGGATCATGATACATCGCGGCCTATCGGGGACACTTACCATTCCCCCACATCGTAGCATTGTCTGTCTGCTGGCTACGTGTAAGTAGCTTGTGTCCCCCGAGGATGTCGGCCAGACATTGCCTCGATTTCCACGCCCCCAGCATCCGGTTTGCGAAACCGGTCGGGTAACAGACCCATGTAGGCACACAGGCGATGAAGCTGAACCGCCCTCACTGTTTTACAGCCTCTAATTTCCCACATGGTTGCCACAATTTCGCCTCCAAAATGGGGGCCTCCCTGCCCCCTATGTGCCATCCTTGGCTAAAACCGTTATGCCCGACTTGAACGGGCTGGCGACCGTGGACGCGATAACGGTTGGGGGTCACTACTCCCCCGTCCCACGAAAGGAGGACTCTATTAGAACGGAGTCTCTTCATCCGTTGTAGTGGTAGCAGCGGCCTTCTTGGTGCCTCCAGATGCCTTGTAGAGGCGATCCAGCTTGGCCGCAATGCTATTGTCGTTCGCGATGGTGGACAACGCCTCGCCCCTAAAAGGGAACTCGAAGCTGTCCCACACCTTCCCGTCAGGAGCTTGGCTGTGCTTGTTCACGAGGATCACAGTCTGCCCAGTGAGATCACAGGGACCCCCCGGCTCAAGATCCTTGAACTTGCCATCCCACCCCAAGTCCTTGAGATACTCGGATGATCGCTCCACGTTGGAGTCACTGTTCATCCACAGCTTCACAGTCCTTGTGAACTTAGCATCAACCACAAACTCACCGTCTGTACTGATGTACTTGTGGGGAAGGATCTCAATGCCAAAGTACGGGGTCTGCTTCTCTCCAGCAGTCCCAAAGCCCTGCCCCATAACAGTGCATTCATATCTTCCTTCTTCGTAACTACTCATTGTTCCTTGCCTCCACGATTGCCTTCTTGAGGTTGCCCCATGCCTCCGCACCACTGTCGCCACCCTCGATCTCCATGGGGAGTCCGAAGCGGTTCTTGGCGTCGAATGCTGCCGAGTGCTGGGTATGAATAACTCTTGCGTGGCCACCCTTGCCCTTAGCCCTAAGGCCGGACTCGTCCACGTCAATCCAGTAGTTGTAGAACAACACAGCGTCACACCACCTGTGGGTGAGGCTCCATGTCTTGTGGTGCAGATCCACAGTGAACCTGTCGTAATCAGCACCAATTGGGTTCCGGTAGGGTGCTATCTTGGTGTGACCAAGAAGCACGATGCCCATACCCTTCTCGTCCCTAAGTCTGTCGAGTGCGTTTATGAACTCCCTCCAGTCACTAAGGGAAACCTCGAAGCCTCTGTTGAAGCCTAGAAACCCCCTCTCTGACCAGTCACCAGAGAACTCCCTGTTGCACACGCCCTCATGTGTCAGCCTCTCCGCACAAGAGATCGTGTCGATCACAAGGAACTTGTAGCCATGATCCTCTGTTGCCAGTTCCTCGACCATGCTCATCATGTCCGAGTAGGTCCTTGCTGGCTGCAACACAGGAAGGTCAGCAGGAACAGCCCCGCTAGTCTTCAATAAGCCCCAAGTATCCTCCTGCCCAAACGGCATGACAATACTGTTAGGGATGTTGCCAGCGAGTGAACTCTTGCCCACCCCTGCTGGACCCACCACAACCATTGATGGTGGTCTCTTCTCGACATCCTTTCGGATAGTTTTCAGCCAATTAGTTTTGGCCCCCGTTTTAGCTACCATCGTCTCTCCTTTCGTAACCAGAGACTGCCGCCCACCACGCATCCATAGCTTCGTGCCAGACGTTTCCAAAAAATAGGGCGAGCTTCATCTGCTCTTCTGCCCTTTCCAAACCCATCACGTACCTGTAGTGATGCTTCGTCGGGCAAAGCTGAAAACACTTGGCTCTACTGTTTGTTAGTAGCTGCCGGTTGCCGTCAGCCTTTGCCTCACCTTCAAGCTCTGGGTGTACGTCTTTCGACCTAACCCAGTTCTCGCTATCCACGTCGTCGTGGTTGCTGCATATGCCTAGGTATTGGCACGGTGTGTTCCACATCATGCACCCAGACGGGTTGTAAGGAGTGGACCCAGACTTCTCGGTCCTCTTCATGGTGTTGGACATATCCTCCGACACCTGCCAAAGAGACTTGTTGTACTGCTCCAACTCATCCTTGGTGAGTGCTAGAGGCTTTCTCTGGAAATGTTTCTCCTCGTTGCCCATCACCTCCTTGATGAGACGGACGGAGTACATTTCCATGTTCTCCTTTTCCATTGTGTCGATGGCGTTGTATGTGTCGCCGGACACATCCTCCCCCATGTACTGGCCGTCCTTCAGTATGGACTGCCTTACGGAGTTGGTTATCTTCCTTGGCCTAGTGGTTGGCTTCTTTACCACATCCCAGATGATTCCCCTAAGAGGTATCCCGTTGGAATACATAAGGATCTCGTAGTGTCTGGGCTGACTCTCTATCCTGAGTACACGCCAGTAGTTTGACGTTGGGTCAGAGATGTCCAGAGATGTGGTCTTGTGATCCACGAGGAAGTACTCCCCGTCAATCTTGACCAGCTTGTCAATCTTGCCAGCCAAGGTCCACTTCCGACTTATGCGGCCCTTGGGGTCAAGGTTTCTCAATGGAGCCGTGTAGACTGACTCAATGTCCACGATCTCGTAATCGGTGTTTTCCCTGTAGTACTTATGGGCGTACCCTGTAATGAGTGCCCTGCACTGGGTGGCAACAAGCTCGTTGCCAGCGGCGGCCTTGTCGATGGCAGCGTAAGCGTGCCCGAGGTATGCGTACATCTCCTCGCCTCCTTTCGTTTGGTGAGGTGGTATTATGGGGACCGGCGGTGGGAACCTCAAGTAAAAAAAGCCCGTTCCAATGAAAAACGAGATTTTTAGGATCGAGTGTCACATTGACGGTCACACATACGTCATAGTCACGGATGACCACCCCAAGTCTTTAGCCATAGAGAACAACATGATGGTGGACACCCTTTACCGGTGGACGACTGGGTGTGGCCCTCTGGACCTAGAGGACGTGTGTAGCCTGCTTGAAGCGTTTTGTGACCTGAGGAGTGAGCATGAGGTATGGAGTATCCTCAACTCCCCTAGGTTTTCAGCAGACCTAGGGGCCTGTGATGGTGCTTGACGTTGTGTCCTCTTCGCCCTCGTGTTCCTCCATGTAGAGGACGAGTGCTATCAAAGAGTACACAGCCAAGTCCCTCAGGCTGTCCTCGACCCCCTCGTTTCTAAGGGTGGACCCCTTGGCGTGAGTTTGTATGCGTCGGATCTTGTCGTTGGCCCTAATCATGCAGCCTATCCAAGGAGAAATCCCAAACTCCTCGGAGGCCCTCACGTTCGCAAACGGGTCCTCTGGCCGTCCATAGTCGGCCTGCTTTGAGTCATGTAAGTTACCTAGCTCCCGCAATTCTGCGTGGAACCTTTCGCTCCCAGCCTTCCGGTCTTTCACCTGTATGCCCCTTTTCAAATTCAGCCATGAACCTCTTAGCGCGTATCCGTGTTCCACGAGAAATGGTGGATGGTATTCTTTGCCTTAGACCTTCAACTCCATACCCCTGATCCAACAAAAACTTAGCCGAGACCTTCTTCTGTTCTAGGTCGTTCTTCTTTTCCCTGTCTAGGCGTATTTTCTGTTCCTCGGGAGACATGTTCCTTACAGGTACGGGCAGGTCCTTCCTGCTTGGGTTTTTCTTACCTAGGACATTCACATGCTTACGCATTTTCCTAGCGTACACCTCGTCCCTGATGGCGGTGATGTTCGCCTCAACAGGGACGTTGTCCCATTTCATCCTGAGGATGTCTCTGGCCTGTCTCTGTGCGTCTGCCCAGTTTCCATTCCATAGGGATTTGACATAATCCCTGCTGGGGTTCTTCAAGTCAACAGCCTCCGAGTCGGCAAGTGCCTTGAAGATCATTCCAGTCAGTTCTCCGTACTCGGCCAACTGCTCCTCAGACAGGTGTCTTTTTTCTCCGGTTGGCTCGTCCCAAGACATTTCCACTTCCTTGATCCCGATAGGCCTCTCTTCTGGGTGTTGAGCGTTGTACCTTCTCACCGCCTTGTCGGCCACCCCCTCGTGAACATGCTTGGCCCTGAGTGGGACAAGCAGCTTGTACCAGAAGTCAGACACCATTCCGTTTGTTGGGTTGGCCCCATCAGGGACAGGCTTCCCATATTGGTCATACTTTATATGTTCCTTGTACAGTCCAGTCTCAAGAGACCTCACCATGTTCCGGCCATACATGTACCAACGCTCGTCGCCTTCTGTTATTGACCTCCGGTTGTACTTGTACTTCCTGTTGGCCTTCTGAACCTGCTGCCACACCTTGGATCCGACCAAGGGGACGGTCCCTGTGAAGATGCCCCTAGCCAACCGGCGAACACCCCTCTCTCTATCTTTCGCAATCATCAGGACATCGTTTGCAGACTTCAGGAACGTCTTGTCGTTTGTCATGTTCACGAGGGAATCTAGAACCTTGGACCCAGAGTTGAGAACACCCGTCGTTCCAGTCTTACCCCACTGCTTCAGTGCAACAGTCAGGTCTTTAGACAATGCAAGCCAAGTGCCGATAGGCTCGATCCTTGCGAAGGACACGTAGTGATCCCCAACCCTTACAGACATCGGCTGAATTGTCCTTGACCTGTCCTCAGCGGCCCAGTCTTGGGGCTGGTCAGGGTTTGTGCCAGTGATCAGGGGCCGTTCCTCGTCGTCGTCCATCAGCATGGTGACCAATGCGACAGTCATCATAAGTTGAGCGGCCTTCTCGTTGATGCCTGACCAATCTCCCGTCTTCAGGCCACGGTAGATAGACCTCGCGTACCCGTCCCTAGTAAGAGACAGCAGTCCCAGAGGGCTGTACCCCACACCTTTTCGGTAGATGTTGTCGGGGGTTGTGATAAACGGCATCACCCACTTGATCGCCCAATGGCTAGTCCTAGCCCTCAGTGCGCCCTTTGCCAGAACTGAAGGCTCTCCTTGGAACACCATGTCCCTAGCCTTCTCCAGTGCCACGTGCCACAGGGGGTGGTTCCTGTTTTCCATCACCTCGCTAATGAACTTCCCTACCTCGGCGTCAACCTTTCCGTCGATCTTTGCCTGACGGTAGGCGAGGGCCATCACCTCCGCTGTCCCGTTCATGCTCTTCTGGAACGAGTCTAGGGCCGTCATCATGGTCGTGCCAAAGAACCTCTGGACGTAACCAACGGCACCGGGGATGTTCTTCTGATACTGTTGATCCATCCTCGTCCTGCCGCCCTTGATCCCGAGAGACCTCTCGAACGACTCCTCCTCCGTAACCAGCGTGTTGAAGAAGTGGACTATTCCACGCTTGAAGCCCTTGAACGCACCAAGGTACAGGTATGGAAGCTCGCCAATCCTAGGGCCTCCACGCTCCCCTGTCGGCAGTCCAACCCCCAACGCCACCTCGTTCAACAGTGCTGCCGCTATACGCTTTGGCCCATGCTCATACGCACCCATGGCCACGTTACTTATTGTATTCGCTGACCAAGTCAACGGGCCGGAAAGAATGTTGTTGATGAAGATTTCGTACAGGATCGCCTCGAATGTCCCTATCTCACCCTTAGCCCTTTTGATCTTTGTCACTAACTCATCGACAGCGGCTGGGCTTCCCAGATACTTGTCAATGTGGTCTAGATCCCACCCGTCCTCTCTCAGCTTCTCCTCCACCCGCTGAACCGCCTCGTGCCATTCGTCTCTCAGCTCTGCTATGCGTTTCCGGCTACCCTCGCCCATCCCCGGCGTTAGTGCGAGTGCCTTCTGGCGGGCGATCTTCTGTTGAATCTTTCTGGGCATGCTGGTGAGTGCCCTGTCCACCCCACGCAAACCACGCTCTCTGGCTGTCTCGACCCTGTCTTTCATCATCGCGCCAGAGCGGCCCCACTCGCTTGCCGCCTCGTTCGAGTACTGGGCAAGCAGCAGCTTGGTCTTGATGTTGTCTTCAATCTCCTCTGGGGACATCCCCGAGGCTTCCTTGTTATCCAGCTTGGAAAGAATCCAAGCGTGGGCCTCTCTGGCCTTTACCCAATCCTTGGCGTTGAAGACATCCCCATCCCTACCCTTTTGAATAAGGTGGGCGACTGTACCCTCGCGGTCCATGTTGAATTCCGTCTGCCCGTGCGCCTCCGTTTCGATCTGCGAGATCACCTCCTTTCCAACTCTGATCTCTCCGTAGGCCATCACCGCGCTGTAAGCGTCTCGGGTACGCTTGTCGATGAACATGTGTGACCTGTCGGGGTCATACGCCTGATCGGGGAGATTCATTTCGTTCAAACTGAATGAGAACCTTGCATCACTCTCCTGTAGCTGCCGATACTCCACGGGCGACGGAACCACTGCTTGTGCGGCGTTCAACTCAAGGGTCATTGGCAACAGGGAGTCTTCTAGGCTGACCCCCTGCTCCTGACGCGCCTCGGATCTAAGTGCCAGCCTCTCGCTGTCTACACCTTCCAGCATTCTCTTTCGCAGCTTCTTCACACCCCCGTCCAGCTTGTCGTAGGTCTTCGGCCACACGGCCTCTACGACAGACCTGAACTGGCTCTTCTTGTTCTTCCTCATCCAAGTCGAGATGACCCCAGCCTCGCTACCCCTCCACACCTCGTCGATCAGGTCGTTCTCTCTCCCCTCGTACTCGGAGCCGAACAGGCCGACCGTCGCGGACGTTGACGCCCACTCCATCCTCTCGACATCGTCCTCTGTTAGCTCATCTGGCACAGAGACAGCCCACCGGACTCCCTCTTCCCCTTTACCCATCACGCGAATGCCCCAGCCTGTCGGTCGAAGCCTGCCCTTGCCGTCCTCGGCACTGACAAGACCCTTGCTCACCAGATTGTCTACATCCAAGCCCGCGACCTGTTCCGCCGTCACGTACGACCCGCCAGCATCTTCCTGCTTTGCTTCCTCAAGGGCGACGAAGAAGTCGACAATGTCAGTCTTCTCTATGTCCACCTCGCCGTCCGAGTAGCCCTCGGTGAGTCCGGTTATCAGCGTGTCGATGTCGTCGTTCACAGCCTCGACACGAGTGTCATCTGTGATCGCGTCGTCAGCCACAACCTTCTTCTTCGAGGCCCGCTTCTTCTTGACGACCTTCTTCTTTGTCTTCCTCTTCCTGACCTTCTTCTTGGCCGTCTCCTTGGGAAGGGAAATGGGTTCGATCCCAAGGTCTGGGTTGAGAGCGGCGGCATTGAACGCTGAAACCATCCCCTTGTACAGGGGGTCCCTGAACAGGGTGTTGCGAATTCTGCGGAGCCAGTCCTTCAGCATTTGCAGGCTTGTCCTGTTGGTCTTGGCCATCTTTGACACCAAGCCCGTGCTGATGAAGTTGTCGTTCATGAAGTGGGCTAGGGTCTCATCCTTGTACAGGTCTTCCCTCTCCTTTTCTTTCTCCTTGCCCCGCATGTTTGCGTATGGGTCCCTGCTTACCCCGTCCTCGTCTTTCATGTACTCCGTCAGGGCAAACGCCTTGTCGAAATACTCCCGAGACTTCTTCATCATCGGGCCGTACTTCTTGTCATCGGCTAGGGAGTCGTAGAGTTCATCCCACGCCGCACGGTTGGTCTTCTTCAACTCGTGTGTGAACTCATGTGCGAACGTGCCAGTCAGTGCGGCCTGTAGGGAGTCGACGTCGAGAGGCTTCCCCTTCGTGAACCTCTTCAGGTTGGGGACCGATATGTAGACCGTCCCGCGACTGTAAGCACCGTCGATGGGCTGGGAAGTCTGAATGAACTTGATCGGCCTGCCATTCCTCGCGTTCTCGTTGAGTTCCTTTACGACCGACAGGCCGGTGACCACATCATCATCGCCCTCCACGGCACCCACAATGAGGTTCAGGGGGTCCACAACCTCGGCATTAGGGTCAACGTCAAGGATGAACTGGGGGAGGCTTACAGAGGCGTCCTTGGCCGCTGCGGGGGCTGGAATGGGTTCGACCGGGGCGATGGGCTTTCCGGTCTTCTTTGTGAAGTCGTTGAGCATGGAGGCGAGAACTTTCTTCTGGTCGTCCTCCAAGCTGACCGCCTCACCTCCCCTGAGCCTGTTGACCACCGCCTCGGCCACTCTCTTCTCATTGTCAGTCCTCTTCTTCTCTTCAGCGATCCCCTCCCAGTACTTCACGTCCTCTTCCAACTGGGACCCTTCTCCTTGAGCGGAGATGTAGGAGTTGATCATCCTGTCTGTGATGTTGACCCTGTCTCCCTTGCTGTCGAGGGTCTCGCCGTCTCGGACGATAACGTCGCCAATGTCCGTGTCCAACTCCATGGCGTTTTTGCGGGACGGGTTCAAGATGAAGTGAAGCCCACTGTGTGTACCCTTCATCGACCCGACCATGAACAGCGTCTGGTACAGGGTCTCCTCCATGTCCGCGAGCATGGGGGAGCTTAGGAATGTTCCATCTTCACCGATGAGTGGGTCACCGGCGTTCCTGATCGCGGCCTCGTGCATCCTCTGCATGACCGTGGTCATCTCTTCCTCTGTAAGCTCGGCCATGAAGTCCTTGCCGAAGCTCTTCACCCCCTGCTTCCACAGGTAGGCTGGCAGACCCTTCACCCCGCCAGACAACGCGCTTTGAATAGACTTCTCAACACCACCGAGTCCGGCGGCACTGAACGCCGTCATCACGAGTCCCTCGAACGCACCCTGACCAATGGCGAGCTTCGTGGCCTTCGCGTGCCCCAACTCCTCCACCGAGTTCGCGTATGTCTCGTTGGCGGTTGTGGCAAAGAACGTGCCGCCCATTGCGGCAGTGGACATGGCGGATGCGGCGGTGCTGCCAGCCGCGACCCCCAACGCTCCTCCGGTTGCAGCCGCAGCACCCGAGGCGAGCGCGGCCATCGTTAGGCTTCTTGTCGTGTTGGTGATTGCCCCGGCGAACCACTTTCTGGTCTCACTCATACCCTCCATCTTGTAGGCCATGGACCTCGCCATGGCATCAGCATTCAGGCTCTGCACCATGTGGTCGGACACGGCAGGGTCGACGGCCCTCAAAACAGCCGCGCCCATGGACTCGACCGCCCCGCTGACACCAGCACCGGCTGCTGCGGCCTCGAAGCTCCAAACGTCCCGCTCAGCTTGGGAGCGTTTCATCGCCTCCTGCTGCAACTCGTACTGCCCGTACTGGGACTCCTCTTGCTGAAGCCGACGCTGCTCGTCGTGGTGCGTGCCGAACAGGCTCTGGGCCTTCCTCATTTTCAGGAGGAAGTCGTCCCCCGACTCAATGGCCTCACCCGACGCTAGGTCTATCAGGCTGGGGCCGCTGAGCAGGTCATCCGTGGGGACCTCGTAATGAGAGAACAGACTGGTGGGCTGCTGCTCATGAGAGGGGAATTCGTAATGGGCGGAAATCGGGTTGTCGTACATTTCCTGTTCCTACTGCACGGCGATGCCACTGCCCCACCCCAAGCTCCCGCCGGAGTGCGGCGACCCGATGGGTTTGAGTTGGCCACGCAACTGGGATGTCATCTCGGTCACAGAAGCGGGGAGCGGTATGGGCCTGCCCACTAGCCACTTCGCACCCTTCTTGGGACCGGCACGTTTTGCTGAATCGGGTCCGGTCCAGCCCCCCTCCGTCTCCCATGTCTTCTGGCTCAAGTCTAGCTGGTTAGTCACGTCCGCGATCCATCTCGCGGCCTGCTCTCTGGCTACGTGCAGCTTCGCACTCTGACCACCAGACTTGTAGAGGTTCATCTGACCGCCAGAGCTTTCGACGAGCCTCATCTCCCGCTCGTTGACTGCCTGAATCAGCTTGAGTGCCTCACCCAACTCTTCCTTGTCGTACTTGTGTGGCTTCGGGTCTTGGAATGTTATCTGTTCCCAAAAGCTCCTCTCGGCAACAGGACCTTTGTATTGTGGTCCGAACCAACCGTACTCCCTGAGCGGAAGTGCCCTGTCCTTGGCAAACTCTGGCACGAAGAACTCTTTCTCCCCCATCTCCCTGATCTTCCTGCTCATTTCAGGGCTGTTGTACATCTTGTATAGCTGGGGGAGGTTTTGCTGCAACAACTCAGACTTCCGAGCCTTGAGTTGCTGGTCGTTTTCGATCTCCTGCGCGTTCCTGCCCCCCGGCACTGGTTCGGTGTACGGCTCGGGGATCTGTCGGCTTGCGGGGTTAACCTGCGGCTGCTGCGGCTGCTGAGGCTGCTGCTGTTGCTGCTGTTGTTGCGGTTGTTGCTGTTGCGGTTGTTGCGGTTGGGGGGTCGTTATTCCCACAGGCGTTCCTCCGGTGTTCGACCCCGAAAATGGATCTGCCAGTTCCCCGGTATCGACTCCTTCACCCCAGTTGATCTTTGTCTTTTTGATCATATAGGGCTTGAAACCCTCCATCCTTCCGTTGACGAACGAGTCCATGGCCGTTGTCGGCACACTCGTCGTGCTTCCGTCTGGCCCGTGAACGATCTTCGTGTACGGATTGCCCGCTGAATCGTGCGTTGCGTTTTTTGAAGTGCTGTCTGGAAAGACTTCCTCGGCCTCCTTGACTGCGTTCGTGTAGACACCCTGCATGGCGCGCGCGTTGGCCGAGTCAGCGTTCCGGTTCTGCGATATGACTTGTTCTCTGTGTTCCCTTTTATTTCTGGCAACCGTCCCCTCGATCTCCTGAATGCCCCTTTCGCTGTAAACCCTCATGCTTCCGTCGGCCATTCTCTCGATGTTCGGCTGCATCTTCTCCCTGAACGACATCCCTGCCTGTGAGTCGAAGCCAGCACGCTGGCCCGAACCTTGCAGGTAGCTTCCCATCGCCTGTTCCATCTGCTTCTGAGTCAGGTCGCCACTGCCGTTTCCAAAGGCCAGCTTGTTGCCCCACCCCTCCACGTTGGAGAACCCCTTCTCTGACGGACCTCTAGACTTGAGATACTCCCAAGTGTTGTTTGCACCGGTGTGCCAAGCCTTGAACCGAGTTTCCTCGGCTGTTCTTCGACCGTCCGCTATTGACTTCACGTAGTCGGGGTCAAGCATCGCCTTGTTGTAGGCTTGCTCGTGTATGATCTTCTGCTTGTTGTTGAAGATCGTGTCCTGTTGACGGATAGCCTGCTCCATCATGGGCTTGGCGATATTGGCCCCCATGCTGATGCCCTTCAGGGCAAAGTTCAGGCGTTCCTGACGAGCCTGTCTCTCCGTTTGCTCCTTGCGAATGGAGTATTCTTTTTGACCGGCGGCGAGGCCCATCAGACCCGCGCCTACCGTTGGCTTCTGGCCGAAACTTAAGTTGAGAGGCATTTATCTTTTCCTAAATCCAGCTTTCGATTTCATCTCCAAGGAACGCCCCAGCAAGACCGCCTATCACCATGCCGACAGGTCCACCGAACGCTCCCATTCCCGCTCCGGCCAGTACGCTGCCGCCAACCGCGCCACCACCAATTGAACCAATCAGGCCACCCGCCGCCGCCCCTACACCAGATGTTCCCAAGTTGGGGTTCTCTTGTCCGACACCGGACTGACCGTATCCCTGCATCATATTGAAAGCAGCCGCCGAACCCATGCCACCCGATCCTCCAATACCGGAGCCAGTCAGGAGGCCCACGAGGCTTTGAGCCTGACCGAGTTCCATGTTGGCCCTCTCTAAGCCGAAGGCTCCAGAGATGTCTGCCTGATTCGAAAGGTTGGCTAGGTCTCCAGACATCCCGTACGACTGTGCGATGGTTGATCCACCAAAGCCACGGTTGCCCATACTCGCACTGGCGCGGCGGCTTTGGACGCCCCAATCCTGCTGGGCGTTCCTGAGGGAGCGGGCCTCTGCGTCATCCATCGCCCCGGCAGCGGCAGCGTATCCCTGAGAGGTTATGTCCCAAGAGTCTTCGAAGGCCGTGAGTCCCGCTAGGCGGTTCCTGTCGTCGTAGTATTCGCTCGCCTCAAGGAACGTGCGGCCCAAGTCCTCATCCGCAACATTCATCCAGTCTATGTCGCCGTACAGGGACTCCGTCCCCTGAGTCGGTCCCCCGTATATCACGTTTCCGTTTTGGTCGAACGTGACTCCCTCGTCCCACTGTATGCGGTCTCGCCAGTGCGACTGGATTTCTGAGTCGGTCGTGTTGTATAGCTGTTGAACCTGCTCTGGGTTCAAGTCGGACCAGTTCGTTGCTTCGTCCTCCCAACCCTCAGACCCCTTGATGGGCAAGTTCAAAAAATTTCTGGTGGGCAGGCCTATGGCTGGGTCATGGTCGCCGGGCAGTGCAGTGAACTCCCCATCCGTGGTCGAACCAAACTGGTACATCGACGACGGATCTTCCCATTGCCCGCCCCCTCCCTCTAGACGGGATTGGATCTTTACCCGTTCTTCAGTCACGTCTTGGAGGGTTTGAGTGCCGCCGTAGTTCGTGAGTGGGGTTGCCATTATCAGTTCCCGTTATTTCCAAAGAAGGGGAAGGAGTAAGGGCCATAGCCCAAAAACCCCGTCATGTTCAAATCGTCTTGGAAGTTATTGCCGATCCCACCTGTGGCATCCTCCCCCATCAGTTGTCCGTCCACTTCCAAGCCACTCCACAGGTTACCTGTAGTGTAAGGCATAAATCCAAAGTTGTACCCACTCGGGTCAACCCAACCTGTGTCCTTTGGCTTCATTAGACGAACTCGATTCCGTCAATCGAGGAAGCGGATGCCGATGCGGCTAAACGTGCCAAGCGGGCCTCGTGCTTTGAGACCGATCTGATGAGGAAGTCCCTCACCACAATCCTAGCAAACTCTTCCTTAGAGGGTGGGTCGAGGTCGTCCTCAAAACCGTGCAGGGCGCACAAAGCATCCACTACCCTTTCGAGTTGGTCGTCAGGGATTGTCAGGGTGATACTAGCCATTTTGATTCCTTAGGTAGTTACGGCAGATCCGGTCATATCAGTTACCACCCAGTGCGGTCGGGCAGTTTCTCCTGATCCATACTTGCGAGTGGCAACACACCTGACCCCGTTGCCTAGCCCCGGTGCGATTGTCACCTTCGGCACGGTTGACCCGTCACGCTGAGTCCCATTCAGATACTCGGTGTCCGCGACAGTCACGAACACCGTGCCGCCGGGGTCATTGGTCCCGTTGGTGGTGGTCGAGATAGACCATTCAAAAGAACCATCATTGATCGCTGCGTTCGGGTGTGCTGTACCGGCTACCAAGTTTGAGATCGTCACCTTGTGTTCGTCTGCACCCGAACCCTGAGTGGCGGAAAAGTCCCCGTCGGCATTTACTGTGGACGCGATTCCTTCTGCCGTATCCGCAGAATCCGTGAACCCACTGGTGTTTATCTCTATGCCCGTCCCACCGGGGGCTGGGTCAGTCAATGATCCCGTGGTGTTGAACCAAATATACCTCTGAGCGTTGCTGCCATTTTTGAGTGATATGTATGTGGCTGACGTCCCTGAAAGCGCACTCGGTTCTCCACAGACTAGCTCGCGGACCTCGGCAACCGCAGCGTCTTGGTCCTCGTCTCCATAGTAAACCTCGATAACCCTTCCGTTCGACCACGCTGGCATGGTGATCGTCGCGTCTGACCCGCCGCCGTCCACCCACACAATCCGGTCTGTGGCTGACAGGGTCGCGTCAGCAGTTTTCGAGGTGATAGCCCCGAGGCGGGGGGCGGTCATCAAGCCCTCAACAACCAACGCCCCCTCGACAGTCACGTCTTCGCTGAACGTGGCGTCGCCGCTCGCTTCCATGGTGAACAGGTCGGAAGAGGCTGATGAGCCATTGTGTGTTCGGAAAACGAGCGTCCCGCCAGTGGTCGGAAAATCAAATTTCAAGTCCTTGTTCGTCGTCGTGTTGCGGAAGTTCAGGTTCCCGCAACCCAAGCCGCCCGTGTTGGCGATGAAGTTGACGCCGGTCCCGTCGGTCGGACCCATCACGAAGCTGTTGCCGTAGGCACGGATTCCCGACTTTGTGGTGATCTGACCCTTGTTCGAGATCGTTAGAGACGCAGGTTTCGTTGGATCGGGGTGTGATGCACCCCCTGTGTCGCTGACGAGTAACTGGACCTCCTCGACCGTCACTTCCGTTTGTGTTGTTCCACCCTCTCCGGCGGGGTCATCGTCTGTAACGATGACGGGGTCGGTGTCGGGGCGGATCGACACGCACTCCTTCCAATTGTTTACTGTCGTTCCGGTGGAGACGGGGTGGGCAATCAAGAAGTCGATAGGACCGGCCTTGCCCGTGCCGCGACCCTTGCCCCCCTTGATCTGTATGCCCAAACCGGCGGCATCGGTTGCGGAGGCTACCGTCTCAACAAATATATCTGCGTTTTGTCCGTTGCCGAACTTGAGGTCGCCCGAGTCAATGAACAGGGTCGTGCCGTCGAACGTGAGGTTGGCTTCGACATCGCCGGTCGATGCGCTTGCGTAGGTCACAAGGCCGTCGGCTGTGGTCCCGTTGAACGAGACAGCCCCGTCCCCAGTGCCCGCTCCGAGGGCCGCTCTAGCCGCCGTTGCAGTGACGGCCCCCGTGCCGCCTAGAGATATCGGCACGGTTCCGGCGGTTATCACTTGGCCCGAATCCTTGGACAGATAGTTCCCCGTGACCGTAGCAAGGGTGACGGCGTCGTGTGACGCCCCGCCCGACACAGTATCCCACGTACCGTCACCCTTCAGGAACTTCCCGTGTTCTCCAGCGGCTGGTGCAGGGACAAGACCAACTGTGCCAGCTTCTTCGGGGTCAGCGTCCACCGCACCCGTAAACGCAGAGTAGGTCGCGGTGATTCGTATCGCGTTTTTGTTGTCGTCTGACGTGTCAGTCGCCAGCGCAATGTTGGCTCCGTTCACAAGGACGAGCGTGTCGTCCACCGCATCGGCAACTATGTCGCCAGCAGCCCACGTGAAACCCGAGTCTGCTTGGATGGCGATTGTCTTGAACACCGCACTGGCGTCGGTTCCGTCGGTTCCGTCGGTTCCGTCGGCCCCGCGAATGTCGGGGGAGGTGAAACCCAAGTCGTCATCAGAGGTGAAGGTGAGTTTCCCGTCCACTGAGTTGTATGTGACTCCCGTCCACCCATCCCCGTCGGTTCCACTCGCGCCCATCGCAACCCACGCTGTGCCGTTGTAGAAGTAGAAGCTGCTCTTGTCCTTGGCGTAGACAAGTATCCCCTCGTCCGTATCGTTGAGGTTGTTGGTGGGTAAGGTGTTGCTGACATCTACTAGGGTCACCCACGTGTCCGCGCCGGTCTTCTCTACGATGTCGCCGTCGCCGACCGCGCCGAGGTTCTCGAAGTAGTCCGTGTTCCTCTCGTCGTAGTCTGTGATTACCCACCGCTCGCCAACAGCAGCTTCGTTGGTTCCGTCCATGGGGTCGGTGTCAGAAGTCTGAACCCCCGTGACTCGGAAGTTCACGTCGATGCTATCCAACACGTGGAAGAACGACGCCGTGTCTACGTTGACTTGCCGGTTCTGCTGCTTCAGTGTGTCGATGAGTGTGATGGGCATTATGCGTTTTCCACGATTACGTCCACAGTGCCTAGGTTGGCGTTGTTGGACCTGTAGACGTAGTAATTCTCCGATTTCCTAGCCGCAGCCCCTGAGCTATCCACCGCAGAGTTTTCGTAGACGAGGAAGTTGCCGTCGCCGTGAACCTCGGTGAACCCGCCGGGGAGTACGCCAACCGTGAACTGGGACTCCCCCAGAGACTCCCTGTACGCGACCACCATGTACTCACCGGAACCGGTAGTAACTGAGTACGTGCCGTTCTTGGTACTCTTGGCCGTCTTGGACGAAAGGGCGCGAATGTTTGCCGACGAGAAGGTGCTGCCTGTGACGGTGGACGCTCCAATGCAGAACTCGTTGTGAAACGTGACCGTAGTTGACCTCTCGACGGGCGATGTCGTGTTCGCCGCCCTTACCGCAGATACGGTGAATGTCACCGACCCCCCAACGGACGTGGGGAATTTTACATCGTGCGTGGTGGCCGTTCCTGAGGCAGACGTGAACGGTGTATTGACGGTGATGTTTGACGCCCACACAGACGGACTGCCCGACTCGGAGATCGTTGCCGAGTCGGGAGTGCCGCCTGAATATCCAATGGAGAAGTCCATATCTTCCCCGTCCCGCCATATTTTGGTGGAGTCCCCAATTAGCTGTGTGGAGGAAACTGACGGGGAAAAGGCGAAAGACGAGACAGACATATCCAAGTTGATCGTGGACGAGTCAGCCGACCACTTGTATATCAGGCTCCCCGGTGTCGTTGTGTTTTCACTCTTGATTGCGTAGATGACCCCGTTCTTCACGTCCAGCAGAAGCTGGCCGATCTCGAACTCGTCGGAGTCGGCGGCCACGACGGCCCTGACACCCATCTTCTGAATAAGATTCAGGTCGGTGTAGTTAGTCATCGTACCTCCCGCTGCTCAGGGTGTCTTCGTTGGCTAGGGCGGTTGTCACATAACCTTGGTCCCCGTGGTCGCCCCAATCGTAGGCATCGTCCCACTGCCCAATCTTAGTGTCGGTGACGCCGAGGTCGGTCTTCAGCGTGGCGTAGGTTATCTCCTGCACCACGCCGCCGTAGGTGTTTGCGGTCCCTGTTGGGTCTTCCGTTGTGTTGGGGATTCCTAGAAGGCGACCGTTGCCCGAGACATAGTTGGCGAGG
>Ga0114932_10002412_pt1 | contig 19723 bp, 13 predicted proteins | sample 2SBtaG_2_FD_87286 | JGI IMG/M metagenome (GOLD analysis project Ga0114932, IMG submission 87286) | Deep subsurface microbial communities from Kolumbo volcano to uncover new lineages of life (NeLLi) - 2SBTROV12_ACTIVE470 metaG | ecosystem: Environmental > Aquatic > Marine > Volcanic ... | reverse complement strand
CACGCACTGCGTCACTCCACGGCTCACGTGATGGCCGAGGCCATCCAGCAGGTGTTTCCGGAGGCAGCCTTCGCCGTCGGTCCACCGATCGAGGACGGCTTCTTCTACGACGTTGCCGTCGATCGGCCCATCAGCGAGGACGACCTCTCCACCATCGAGAAGGCGATGAAGCGGATCGTGAAGCGGAACTCCAAGTTCGAGCGCACGGTCCTGACCCGCGACGAGGCCGTCGCGATGTTCGAGGAGCTCGGCCAGCGCTTCAAGGTGGACCGCATCAGCCGCTTGGACGAGGGCGAAGAGATCTCGACCTACGATCAGGGTGGCTTCACCGACCTCTGCCGTGGGCCGCACGTCCCTCGCACCGGGCAGTGCAAGCACTACAAGCTCCTGAAGGTTTCGGGTGCCTACCTGCACGGGGACTCCAAGAACGAGCAGCTCCAGCGCATCTACGGCACGGTCTGGAAGACCCGGGCGGAGCTCGACGCCTACCTCCACCGCCTCGAGGAGGCCAAGAAGCGCGACCACCGTCGGGTCGGCACCCAGCTCGGGCTGTTCCTCTTCCACGACTACGCGCCGGGAGCGCCCTTCTGGCTGCCGAAGGGCGAGCACCTCTACCACCGGCTGTCGGAAGCCATGCGCAGCCTGCTGTTGAGCAGCGGCTACATCAGCGTGAAGACGCCGATGCTGTTCGACAAGAGCCTCTGGGAGATCTCCGGCCACTGGGACCACTACCAGGAGGGCATGTTCCACTTCGCCGAGGGGCACTACGTCGAGGGCGACTCCGACGAGCACGAGGACAGCCGGATCATGGGCCTGAAGCCGATGAACTGCCCGAGCCACATGCTCATCTTCGGGTCGAAGAAGCGCAGCTACCGTGAGCTGCCCATGCGCATCCACGATCAGGGCGTGCTGCACCGGAACGAGCTTCGTGGCGCGCTCGGTGGGCTCACCCGGGTGCGTCAGTTCTGCCAGGACGACGGCCACCTCTTCTGCACGGAAGAGCAGATCCAGGCTGAGGTGGGCACGCTCCTGAAGCTGGTGAAGCGGGTCTACGCGGCCTTCGATCTCGGCTTCCAGGCCAAGCTCTCCACGCGGCCGGAGAAGAAGCTCGGAAGCGATGATCTCTGGGACCAGGCCGAGGCCGCCCTGGCCGGCGCGCTCGACGACGCGGGCTTCGAGTACACGCTGAACGAGGGCGATGGCGCGTTCTACGGCCCCAAGATCGACTTCGATCTGATCGACGCGCTGGGGCGTGACTTCCAGTGCGCCACCATCCAGCTGGACTTCCAGATCCCGCGCCGGTTCAAGCTCTCCTACGTCGGATCGGACAACCAGGACCACGTCCCGGTGGTCGTGCACCGCGCCATCTTCGGCTCCTTCGAGCGCTTCATCGGCATCTTGATCGAGCACTTCGCTGGCGCGTTTCCGATGTGGCTGGCCCCCGAGCAGGTGCGTGTGATGACCGTCTCGGAGAAGTCGCTCGAGCACGGCCAGCGGGTGACCGACGCGCTGCGCGCCGCGGGTGTGCTGGTCCACTTCGACGACTCCGACGCCAAGGTCGGCAAGAAGATCCGCGAGGGCTACGGTCAGAAGCCGCCCTACCTCGCGGTGATCGGCGAGAGAGAGGCCGAGGCCGGCACGGTCAGCTTCCGGTACCGGTTCGGAGAGGACGGCACGATGGATCTCGACGCGTTCGTGACCCGCTGCGTGGCGGAGTCGGTGGTGCCCTTCGACACCGAGGCCAAGGCATGAACCACTTCGAGGAGGGCCTGACCCTCGACCGCTTCCTGATGGAGACCTCCCGGAGCCACCCGGAAGCCACAGGCCAGTTCGTCACCCTGCTGCAGCAGGTCACGCTGGCCTGCAAGATGATCAGCGCGCGGGTGAACCGAGCGGGACTGGCCGGCATGCTGGGTGCCACGGGCGACAAGAACGTGCAGGACGAGTGGGTGATGAAGCTCGACGTCTACGCCAACGAGACGATCAAGCACGCGCTCGAGCATCCCGGCGTGTGCTGCGTCATCGGCTCCGAGGAGGAAGAGCAGCCGATCTACACACCGGCACCGTTCCACAGCGGTCGCTACGTGTTCGTGATGGACCCGCTCGACGGATCCTCGAACATCGACGTCAACGCCACCATCGGCACCATCTTCGGGGTGTTCCGGCGCCAGAGCAGCGAAGGGGCCCCAGCGAACGTGCACGACCTGCTGCGGAAGGGCGATGAGCTCGTTGCTGCCGGCTACGTCATCTATGGCTCGGGCACGCTGCTCGTGCTCGCCACGGCCGACAGCGGTGTGAACGGCTTCACCCTCGACCCGAGCATCGGCGAGTTCTTCCTGAGCCACCCCGACATCCGGCTCAAGCCGAGCGGCAACATCTACTCGATCAACGAGGGCTACCGCGCGCAGTGGGACGACAAGCTGGCGGCCTACATCGACAGCCTGAAGCGTCCCGAGCGCATGATGTCGCAGCGCTACATCGGCAGCCTCGTGGCCGACTTCCACCGGAACCTGCTGAAGGGCGGGGTGTTCGTCTACCCCGCCACCTCCAAGAGCCCGAACGGCAAGCTGCGCCTGATGTACGAGGCCTTCCCCCTCGCGTTCATCGCGGAGCTGGCGGGTGGCGCCGCCACCGACGGCACCACGCGCATCCTGGACAAGACCCTCGGCGAGCTCCACGAACGCACGCCCCTGGTCATCGGCAACGTCGACCTCGTGGAGGAGGCCACTGCGGCCCTGTCGAATGGCTGAGCCCTTCGAGGTCGTGAGCGAAGGCGAGGTGGAGCAGGTCGTCGACCGCGGCAGGAGCGCGGTCTTGTGGAAACAGGTGCTCGAGTTGCCCGGCCAGGTGCCCTTGGCGCTCGTCCGGAAACACCTCGTGGGCGGGGCGACCCGGCCTCCCATCGTGCTCATCCACGGCTTCGCCCAGAACCGCTACTCCTGGCACACCAGCCGGCGCAGCCTGGTGAACTGGCTCGCCGAGCGGGGCTGGGACGTGTGGAACCTGGAGCTCCGCGGCCACGGTCGCAGCCGCAGCGAGCAGGCCAGCGGTGCCGAGGCCTTCGCCGACTATGTGCACGACGTGGGGCGCGTCGCCAAGGCTCTCGACGGCCAGGCGTACTTCATCGGGCACTCGCTGGGCGGAGCGGCCTGCTACGGCGCGGCCACGGCGGCGCCGATGCGGGGCGTGATCGGCATCGGCGCGCTGTTCGCCTTCGGTCGCCAGAACCCCTTGTTGCGGCTGGTCACGCGGGTCTCGCACGAGCTTCGGCACGCCCCCGTCGTGCAGCACTTCACGGTGCGCACGCGGTCGATCGGGAGCCTGCTCTCCAAGCTCTACGCCGTGAGCGATGTCGCCGGCTACACGGTCCCCCTGTCGGGCTGGTGGCCGGGCTCGCTGGAGCCCGACCTGCTCGAGGAACGCCTCACCACGGGCTTCGACTGGACCAGCGTGCAGGTCTGGCTCGAGATGAGTCGTTGGGCTTCCACCGGCGTGTTCGACTACGAGGACGCCTGGCGCCACACCCATGTGCCCTTGTTGGTGATGTGCGGCGACAAGGACCACCTGATGCCCGTGGAGGACGCGCGGAGGGCCTATGACCTGTCGCCGGCGGACGATCGCTCGCTCGTGGTGTTCGACGACTTCCACAACGAGGTCCACTGGGGCCACCTGGACCTGGTGCTGGGCAAGCACGCGCCTCAGCACACGTGGCCCTGCCTGGAGTCCTGGCTGGCCGGGCGTGGCGCCGGCCTAGGACCGTGGAAGGGCTGACGCAGCCACCTCGGCGATCAGCGCGGCCAGCCGGGACGGCTCGTCCACGTGCACGTTGTGGCCGCAGTCCCACACCTCACGCCGGTGGAGCGGGACGAGAGCCTCTCGCTCGGGAAGGTCGGGCAAGCTCGCCATCAAGCTCCCCTGGGCCCAGACCAGGGTGAGCGGCGCCTGGATGGCGGCCAGCGCCATCTTGTGCCGGTCCACGTCGTAGCCGACCGGTGAGCGCGTGCGGTGCAGGGGGTCCCACGTCCACGTCACCCCGCCCGGAACCGGACGGGTGATCCGGGCGGCGAGGGTCAGGGCGCGCTCTTCGTCCACACGGACCAGACGGCGCACCCTTGCCGCTGCTGCGGCGAGGCCCGGCAACACCCGGTGAGTCTGCGGGCGAGCGGTCTGGTCGAGGTGTGCAGTCAGTCGCGTCATGGCCTGGTCGTCGCCTTCTGCAGGAGGGCCGAGCGCGTCGACGCACACGATGGCGGCGGGCACCGTGGGCCGCGCGCCGGCCCACCACGTGGCCACGGTTGAACCCATGGAGTGGCCCACCACCACGGGGCTCGGCAGCCGGAGAGCGGCCACCAGGTGGTCGACGTCGCGGACGTAGTCGAGGAAGTGGTAGGCGCCGCCTGCGCCCACGTGGTCGCTACGTCCGAAGCCGCGCTGGTCGGGAACAATCACGCGGTGGCCGCGCTCGGCGAGCGCTGTGGCGACCGGCGTCCAGGTACCCGCGTGGTCGAGGTAGCCGTGCAGGACCAGCACGGGCGTTCCGCGCTCGGGGCCCGCCATGCTGACGCACAGGCGGAGCCCACCGACGTCGACGAATGACTCGTTCACCGTGCCTGCATACCTCGTTAGTGGCGCTGGATGTCCAGCGAACAAGACAGCGCGCCCAGGGGCCTCGGCACCTTCCTCGGTGTCTTCACGCCCAGCACGCTCACCATCCTGGGCGTCATCATGTACCTGCGGTTCGGCTGGGTCGCCGGCAACGCGGGACTCTGGCCGACGCTGTTCATCGTGCTGCTGGCGAACGTCATCACGGCGGTGACGGCGCTGTCGGTGTCGGCGCTCGCGACGAACATGCGGGTGGGTGTGGGCGGTGCCTACTTCTTGATCAGCAGGTCCCTGGGCCTCGAGATCGGCGGCGCCATCGGGCTGCCCCTGTACCTGTCCCAGGTCTTCTCGGTCACGCTCTACTGCTATGGCCTCGCGGAGTCGCTGCGCTTCGTCTGGCCCGATGCCCCGGTGGGCCCCATCGCCGGGGTCTTCGTCGTAGGCGTGGTCGCCCTGGCGCAGAGGTCCACGCACCTGGCGCTGAGGCTCCAGCTCCCCATCATGGTCGCGGTCGGGCTCTCGCTCTTGTCGCTCTTCGCCGGCACGGACTGGGATCTGAGCGCGGCGCCAGGCCACGGCGGCTACCAGGACGCGGGCTTCTGGGCCGTGTTCGCGGTGTTCTTTCCCGCAGTGACGGGCATCCTGGCGGGCGTCAGCCTGTCCGGCGACCTGAGGGACCCGGAGAAGGCCATCCCGCTCGGCACCCTCGGCGCGGTGTTGGTTGGCTTCCTCGTCTACCTGGTCATCCCCGTGGCGCTGTTGGGCGCCGGTGTCTCGATGGAGGACCTGCGTGCGGATCCCTTGATCTGGCTCAGCATCGCGGCGGTCCCCGCGCTCATCCTGCCGGGCCTCTGGGGCGCCATCCTGTCGTCGGCGATCGGTTCGATCCTCGGTGCGCCACGGACCTTGCAGGCGCTCGCCACCGACAACGTGGTACCGCGCGGTCTGGCGGTGCTCGATGGTGCGGGCGAACCGCGCCGCGCCCTGCTCCTGAGTGGCGGGCTCGCGCTGCTCGCGGTCCTGTTGGGCGATCTGAACGCGGTCGCCGAGTTCGTGAGCCTCTTCTTCCTCACGACCTACGGCGTGATCAACATCGTGGCCGGGCTCGAGAGCCTGGTGGGCGACCCGAGCTACCGGCCGCGCTTCAAGGTGCACTGGTCGCTGTCGTTGGCGGGCGCGCTGGGCTGCTTCAGCGTGATGATGCTCATCGACCCCGTGGTGTCGATCATCGCTATCGTGGTGGAGATCGGGATCTACCTGGGCCTCTCCCGGCGCACTCTGGAGACCACCTGGGGCGACATGCGCGGGGGCGTGCTGATGGCCCTGGCCCGCTGGGCCCTGTTTCGGAAGCGGCAGCGCGAGGAGCTCGCGCGGAGCTGGCGGCCCAGCATCCTGCTGTTCACCTCGGACGTGCGTCGGAACTTGAGCAACGTCGAGCTGGCCGTGTCGCTCACGGCACGCCGCGGGATCGTGACCGTCGTCACCCTGCAGCCAGGCGAGCTGGAGGACCAGGATCCGCGCACGCTCGAGCAGGCCGGGAACCTCCTCTTCGACAGCATGGGCTTGCCCGTCTTCTTCGAGGTCGACGTCGTGCCCGACATCGAGAGCGGCATGGTCACCGTGGCGCAAGCCAACGGCATCGCGGGACTCCGCTCGAACACCGTCATGCTCGGCTGGCCCGAGGACGGCGGCTTCATGGTGCCGGCGATGCGCGTGATGCGGCGGCTCGGTCACCTGAACAAGTCGCTGGTCATCGTGAAGCTCGACCAGGGACCGCTGCCGAAGCGTCGACGGATCGACGTGTGGTGGTCGGGAAGGCAGGACAACGGCGACCTGATGTTGCTGCTGGTGCACGCGATGTTGGAGACACCGCGCTGGCGCGGCGCCATCGTGAACCTCGCGACGGTCGTCGCCAGCGAAGACGAGGTGCCCGAAGCGCTCGACATCTTGCGAAAGGTCGACGAGGAGGTGTCGCTGGGCTGCACCCCGCGGGTGATCGTGCCCGAGGACGGTGAAGGGGTGCTGGAGACCATCCAGCGCTGGTCCGCTGGCGCGACCCTGGTGTTCCTGGGCCTGGGGCTTCCGGAGCACGGTTCGGAAGAGGCCGCGGCCGCTCGCGTGACCGAGCTGGTCGAGGGGCTCAGGAGCGTGGTCCTCGTGAGGAACAGCGGTCCGTTCCGGGGCCACTTGATGAAGAAGCTCTAGCGTCTCCGGCGATCGACGCTCGGCTCTACTCCTCGAAGCGGTAGCCGGTGCCGTGCACGGTGAGGATGTGCCGCGGGTCGGCGGGCACCTCCTCGACCTTCTTGCGGAGCTTGAGGATCTGGTTGTCCACCGTGCGGGTCGCCATGTTCGGTGAGTAGCCCCAGACCTTCTCGAGCAGCTCTTCGCGGCTCACGTCGCGACCGCGGTTGGAGATCAGGTACTCCAGCACGCCGGCCTCGTGCGTGGTCAGGCGCATCTCTTCGCCGTTGCGGCTGAGCACCCGGCGGCGCAGGTCCACGGTGACGGCGCCGAAGGAGAACTCTCGAGGGGAGGCTGGAGCCGGGGTCGCAGCTTCGACCGGACGGCTCCTCAGGCGGGCCTTGACACGCGCCAGGAGCTCGCGGAGGGAGTAGGGCTTGGTGACGTAGTCGTCGGCCCCGAGCTCCAGTCCGAGCACGCGGTCGAGCTCTTCGCCCTTGGCGGTGAGGATGATCACCTGGAGTCCCCCGACCCGCGCTCGGATGCGGCGCAGCACCTCCAACCCGTCGATGCCCGGCAGCATCAGATCCTGGATCACCAGGTCGGGCGGGTTGGCTTCGATCGCGGCCCAGCCGTCTTCGCCGGTGAGGTAGCGCTCGACCTCGTAGCCGGCGTGTGCCAGTGCATGCTCGAGCCCTCGGCCGAGGGTCTCGTCGTCTTCGATCACGACGATACGGGCGCCCGCCAAGACGACCTCCTGATCAGGGTGCGTAGGGGAAGGGGGAATCGCATCACGAAGCTAACGCCCCCGTCGACTCCGTCCCGGCACTCCAGCCGTCCGTTGTGGGCTCGGACGGCATCGTTGACGAAGCTCAGCCCCAGTCCATGCCCACCAGCGAAGCCTCGTCCGGGGCCTTCCACCCGGGCGAAGCGCTCGAAGACCTTGCGCCTCATGGCGGGCGGGATGCCGATGCCGTTGTCGGTCACCGACACCGCGAGGAAGCGCCCCTCGCGGCGCGCGTCGACCCACACCTGCGGGTCGGGGTGCCCGACGTCGTGGTACTTCAGCGCGTTGTCCAGCAGGCACACCAGGGCGTCCCTGACCAGCTCCGGGTCGGCTACGATCGGCGGCAAGCGCCTCAGATCGGCGTGCAGGCTGACACCGCGCTGGGCCATGCGGCCTTCCCACAGGTCGAGCTGATCGAAGAGCAGCGCCTCCATGTCGATCTGCATGGACTTGCCGAGCTGGCGACTGCGCCCGACCCGGAGGATCTCGTTCACCCGTTCCGTGAGCCGGTCGGTCTCCTGCACGATCCGGCCGGCGAACTCGCTGGCCAGGTCTGGGTCCGCGGCCGCCCCCAGCTCCAGGTTCTCCGCCATCACCCGGATGCCGCCGAGCGGCGTCTTGAGCTCGTGGGTGACGCGGGTGGTGAACTCGCGCTGGCGTTCGCGGAGCTCGGCCTCGCGCCGCTCGGCGGCGACCTTGGCCAACAGGGCCAGGCCGCCGATGATGGCTCCGAGCACCGGCGGCAACAGCGGCCACCGAGCGCTGCGTCGCACTGGATCGACCGCCGCGTCCAGGGCGGTCTCGCGCACGCCGAGGCGCAGGTGGGGGAGGGTGCGGAAGGGCACGTCGAGGATGTCGCCATCGGACTGGGCGTCGCCGGCGATCACGCGCCCGGACTGGTCGCGGATCAGGTAGCTCTTGCCACCGGCGCCGGTGAGCAAGCGGTCGAGCAGGCCCTGCTGGTCCGCCTGCACGGCGCCCACCAGGCCGTCCATGTCCAGGCGCGAGTAGAACAGGAGGTAGTCGGTGTCGCCGTAGAGGTCGTGCGCCACCGAGGGCGTGTCGCCGAAGGGGGGTGCGCTCACGCCGTGGGCGAGAGCGGCCTCCAGGGCGCGGTAGCCCGCGAGCCGGGCCTCGCCGCGCGTCCAGAGGGCGTCGGCCTCGGCAGCCTCGCGGTTGGCGTCGAGCACCCGGAGACCCGGAACGACGTCCATCTCCAGCACCTCGAGGGTCTCGGCCAGCACCGGGCCCGGCTGGGCGCCGACGTCGCGGGCGAGCTCGAGCAGGATCCGCGCGGCCTCGTCAGGGTCTCCGAGCCGTGCAACGGCCTGCGCTGCCTGGTAGCGGGCGCGCGCGAGCCTCGACGGCGGCACGTTGCGCCGGGCCGCCACCGAGAGCGACGTGTCGAGGGGAATCCCGGTCTCCACGAGAGCGTTCAGCGCGGCATGGGGTTGGTTGGCCCGCAGCAACAGGGCGGCGGCCTTGGAGGCCGCGTACAGGCGCACCTGTGGGCTCCGGTGCTCTCGGCACGACCGCATCAACATCGCGCCCATGTCGGGGAAGAACGCGGTGGGCAAGCCGCTGGACAGGCGCACGCAGGGCTCGCGCTCGATCAGGTCCACGCGCTCGCTCAGCGCGGCGCGGGGGTAGCGGAGCTCGCCGTCGTAGGCTTCGCCCTGGTCCGCCCAGACGTAGATGGCGTCGAACCAGGGGCTCTGGCTCCGGTGCAGTCGCTCGAAGGCGTAGGGATCGTCGGTGCGGGCGAGGCCGAGCATCCAGCCCTGGACCTGGGCCTCCACGTGTTCGTCGAGGAGGGCAGCGGTGTGGCGGAGGTTGGACTGCGCCTCCTTGCGCATCTCGGCGACCATGTGGGTCTCGACCCGGCGGCCCTGGATGATGCCCACCCCCGAGAGCAGGGCCAGCGCGATCAGCAGCCCCCAGGTGGAGGCCCGCTGCCAGTCGATGGAGGAAGGGGTCTGGATGCCTGCATGTTAGTCGGTCGGTCGGAGGCTCGATGCTGGCGTGGATGGCAGTGGCCTGGGCGAACGAGGCCCTCGCTGGGGAGGCGGTGGACGCCGTGCTGGCGTCGATGACGCTGGAGCAGAAGGTCAGCCAGATGATGATGTCGAGCCCGCCGCTGGCCAAGGAAGGTCCTGTCGATGTCGGCGGCATCATCATCCTCGGGTACCTGCTCAAGGGCGAGGAGACCGTGCGCTCGCGCGTGGCCGACCTCCAGGCCAGGGCCACGGTGCCGCTGTTGGTCGCCGCCGACGTGGAAGGCGGCGACATGAACCGCCTCGGCTTCGTCGAAGGCCTCGAGGTGATCCCCTCGGCTCGGGAGCTGGGGGAGGGTTCCCCGGAGGGCGCGAAGCAGGTCGGGCAGACCGTCGGCCGCGGCATGCTCAGCATCGGCCTGAACACCAACCTGGCGCCGGTGCTCGACCTGGCGGACAAGGGCATGATGCACGAATCGGGCCGCTCGATGGGCGCGGAACCCGACCAGGTCGCCGCCGTGGCGAGGGCCTACAGCGACGGTCTCTGGGCGGCGGGGGTCGTCCCGATCGGCAAGCACTTTCCCGGGTACGGCGATCTGGAGCAGAACAGCGACCACCACCTGGTCGTCACCGATCGCTCCAGCGACGAGATCGCTCGCCACGCCGACGCGTTCGTGCAGGTGGGCGACAAGGTGGCGGGTGTGATGCTCGCGAACGTCGGCTACTCCGCGTACGGCTCCGTTCCCGCGATCCTGTCGTCGGAGCTGGTCCAGATGGCCCACGACTACGGGTGGCTCACCATCACCGACGACCTGGCCATCGAGGCCCTCGCGGAGTCTGTCGGGGGCGACCGGGAAGAGGTGGTTCGGCGCGCGTTCCTCGCTGGCAACGACGTGCTGCTCACCACCGCGCCGATCGACTGGGACCAGGCGCTCGACTACCGTGGCATCGTGCTGGAGCTGGTGAAGGGTCAGCCGGAGCTGGAGGCGCAGGTGGACGAGAGCGTGCGGCGCATCCTCCAGGTGAAGGCGCGCGCGGGGCTGTTGGGCGACTGAGCCGGCCGCTCAGGCCACGCGCACCCGGTTGCGCCCTTCGCGCTTGGCGGTGTAGAGCGCCTTGTCGGCGCGGTCGAGCCAGCGAGCCTGCACCTCGCCCAGCTCGTGTTCGGCGACACCGATGGACGCCGTCACCCTGAGGCCCGCCGTGGTGCGTTCCCAGTCGTGTCCCTGCACCCGGCGCCGGATGCGCTCGGCGACGTCGAGGGCCGAGCGCTTGTCGCTCCCCGGCAGCACGACCAGCATCTCTTCGCCGCCGTACCGGATGCACGGGTCGCTGTCGCGCACACAGTGCATCACCAGGCGTGACACCGCGGCCAGCACCGTGTCGCCGATGCCGTGTCCCCACGTGTCGTTGACGCGCTTGAAGTGGTCGATGTCGAGGAACAGGCACGAGATGGGCGCAGGGGACATCGCCCAGCGCTCCAGCAGGCTCGGCAGCTCCTCCTCCATCCACCGGCGGGTGTACAGCCCCGTGAGGGCATCGGACCCGGCCTGGGCCACGCGGCGCTGGATGTCGTCGAGGTGGCGCAGCTCGTCCTGGCTGACGTAGTCGAGCCTCATCAGCACCGCGCCGATCTCGAGCGTGGCGGTGTCCGACAGCGGGGCCCGCGAGGTGACCGGGTGGCCGTTGATGGCCGTGCCGTTGGTGGAGGCGTGGTCGATCACCTCCACGTCGGAGGGACCGAAGTAGGTGACGGTGGCGTGCTTCCTGGAGACCGACCCGTCGCGCAGCGTGAGCCCGCAGCTCTCGTCGCGCCCGATGCTCACCGCCTCGTTCGCTTCCAGCTTGACGTAGCTGAGCATGTCGGGACCCGCGGTCACCTGCAGGATCGCCACGGTGCGACCGGGCGTCTTGGGGACGCGCAGCAGCGGGAGCTTCATCGTGGTGTCGGTCAGCGGGTCCTCGTCGAAGGAGAGGCCCCGCGTGTCGATGAAGGAGTCGTTGGGCATCCACCCGCCGCGTCGGCAGCCAAAAGCTACCGCGGTGGCCGCTTTCCGCCAACCCCGGGTCGCGGGGCTGCGTCTGCGTCGCGCTTGACGATCCGGAACTCCACGCGACGGTTGCGTGCCTTGTTCTCTTCGGAATCGTTCGCGACGGCCGGTTCGGCCTCGCCCATGCCCTTGGACTCGAGCCGGTCGGCCTGCACGCCAGCGGAGATCAGGTAGTTCATCACCGCCAGGGCCCGAGCGTCGGAGAGCTCGAGGTTGTGCGCGTCCGAGCCGTCGGAGTCGGTGTGCCCGACCACGAGCACCTTCCGGATGTCCGGGTGTTCGTCGAGCACGTCGGCGATCTCGTCGAGCAGATCGAAGCTCCGCGGCTCGAGCACCGCCTTGTCGACCTCGAAGTAGATCTTGCCGTTGAAGCGGATGCGGTCGCCTTCGACCTGGGCGCGTGCCTCGCGGAAGACCACCGTTCGGTCGCGCTGGGCGCCGGGCTCGACGACCAGCTCGATGGCCTCCCGCCGGAAGCCCGGCGCGGTGGCCACGATCGTGTAGCTGCCGGGCTCGAGCTTCAGCTCGGCCACCCCACCGAAGCTGTCGTCGATCCGGGTCTTGGTGGGCCCCAGCGTTCGGACCTGTGCGTTCGTCACGGCCTGCCCATCGACGGTCTCGAACGACAGCCGCAAGGTGCCCAGGCCGACCTCCGGCTGCAGGACGATGTCCACGGCGTGGATCGAGCTGCCGTCGGGCACCGAGAAGCCCACGTCCTGCGCCGCGAAGCCGGGCGCGGACACCACCGCCTCGTAGAGGCCCGGGGGGAGGGAGAGGCTGGCTTCGCCGGCCGCGGTCACCACGCTGTCGGTCGTGGGCCCGCTGATCAGGTCCACCTTGGCCTTGCCGATCTTGCGGCGTTGGGGGTCGGTCACGGTGAAGGTCGTGGGCACGTTCGCCGAGGGCTGGTCGGTGGCGGTGGTGGGCGCCGGGCGCGGCGTGAACGCCACGCCGATGACCGCGCGCCAGTCCGGGCTGCCGATGCCCTGCGAGAGTCCCTTGCCCGCGCCGAGCCGCACCTGCAGGTCGCTCGCGGGGTTGAAGCGCAGGCCGCCGGTCACCTCGAGGGGGTTCGCGCCCGGCGCCTCGCTCCCCGCGAGCAGGGCGTCGCCACCGAGCTCGGCGGCCACGCCGACGGCATCGCTGACCGTGTAGGCGGCGCCAGCGCCCCAGGCCAGGCGGTTCCCGAGGGTGATCTCGTCGAGCAGCACGCCGGTGCCCTGCTCGAAGCCCGCGTTGGCCAGCGCCAGCACCGGTCCGAGGCCGTAGCTCACGCCGAGTCCGGCGCGGACGGTCGTGCTCTGGTTGCCCAGCCACGCCTGTTCGTCGCCCGTCGGGAGCGTGAGCCCCCCGTTGACCGCCAGTCCGAGCCCCTCGTCGCCTCGCTCCAACACCTCCCCCGTCGCCTCGATGCGCGTGTCGCCGAGGAGCCCTGCGGACTCTGTCCCGTAGCCATCGGCCAGGACGTTGATGGGCAGCGCGACACCGGCACGCACGCGCGGCAGGTTGGCCCACACCCCGAGGTCCGCCGTGCCGACCTTGCCGAGCACCTCCACCTCCTCCTTGTCGGGATCGTCGTAGCGGTAGACGAAGGGGTCGTCTGCGTAGTGCAGGAAGAGGCTCCCGCCACCGCGCCAGGTGGGACCGACCTGGGTGTCGTCGAGGGTGAAGAAGTCGCGCGCGTCGAGGGAGGGGTCGAAGCGCTGGGCATCGAGGGCCTCGGCCGCGTCCTGGGCGCTCGCAGAGGAGGGCAGCAGGACCAGCACGAGCACCGACGCCGGGAGGGCGGGGTGAAGGCGTCGCCGGCGGCGACCGAGCCCGATCAGCGCCAACAGGCCGGGGAGCACCGTGGCCGCGCCGGGGGCGACGGCGCACGAGCCGCCGGTGAAGTGGCCACCGGTGAAGGTGCCGTACAGACCGCTGTCGACGCCGGTGTCCGGGGTGAACCCGGTGTCCTGGGCGCAGGGCCCGTCGAAGTGGTCGGCGTCCAAGGCGTCGGACAGCCCGTCGCAGTCGTCGTCGTCCTCGCAGGATTCCTTGCTGTCGACGATTCCATCGCCATCGGTGTCCGGGTTGTTCGGGTCGGTGCCGCAGTCGTCCTCGGCCTCGTTGGACAGGCCGTCGTCGTCGGCGTCCACGCAGGGCCCGTCGGTCGGATCGTCGTCCTCGTAGTCGTTGAGCCCGTCGCAGTCGGTGTCGTTGTCGTACTCGTCGCCGTCCGACACGCCGTCGCCGTCGCTGTCCTCGTCGACGTAGTCCGGGTCGCCGTCACCGTCGGTGTCGTCGAGGCCTTCCACGGCGTCGGGCACGCCATCGCCGTCGGAGTCGCTGTCGCAGAAGCTCGCGAGCCCGTCGCCGTCCTGGTCGTACAGCCACTCCTCGGCGTCGACGATGCCGTCGCCGTCGGAGTCCTCGTCGTCGACCTCCCCGGCGTCGAGGTGGCACATGCCCTCGAGGGCGTCCCACACACCGTCGCCGTCGGTGTCCACGTCATCCGCGCCGTCGTTCGGGTCGATCTCCCAGGTGTCGATGGCGCCGTCGCCGTCCCAGTCCTCGTCCCCGTCCGACACGCCACCGCCGTCGCTGTCTTCGTCGTCGGGATCGGTGCTGCTCTTGGGGTCGCTGTCGGGCACGAAACAGCCCTTCGGATCGGTGTCGTCGTCGGGGGTCACCACGCTCGCCTCGAGCCCGTCGTTCAGGCCGTCGCCGTCGGAGTCGCAGACCAAGGGGTCGCTGCCGAGCGCGATCTCCTCGTCGTCGGTGAGCCCGTCGTCGTCGGAGTCGGCGTCGCCGGGATCCGTGCCCCCGTTGATCTCCTCGGCGTCGGAGAGGCCGTCGCCGTCCTGGTCGACCGCGATGCTGTCGGTCAGCCCGTCGGCCAGGTCGTCCAAGCTCTCGGCTCCCGCCATGTCGGCATCGAAGCTGGTCGACGCCGAGTCGTCGCTGGTGAGCAACACGACGTTGAGCAGGTCGTCCGGGTAGATCGCGAGGTCGTCCTCGAGCGTGGCCACGGCCACGGCCACGTCCACGAACCAGTCGGCGTCGCTCGAGAAGCTCGACGTGGTCTCGCTGAGCCGGAAGTCCCCGTAGGTGGCCGACGACGGGGTCACGAAGGCGAGCGTGGCGCTGGGTCCGGTCTCGCCGCTGTCGTTCCGGTAGAGGTAGACGGCCGGGGTGGGTCCGGTGACCTCGACCACGGCCTCGACCGTGGAGGTGTCGCCGTCCATGTCGATGGCGAAGCCCCAGCTCCCGCTGTTCAGGTAGAGCTGGGCCGACGAGGTCCAGGGGTCCTCGTTGATGCGCTGGCGCAGGTAGAGCCAGTCGCTGTCGGCGTACCAGTAGCCGACGGGGTCGGCGGCATCGCCCACCAGGTCGACGTGCTCGTCCCCGGACAGTTGGTCGTTCTCGACGTCTTCGAGCACGGCCCCGGCCTGCAAGAGCGGGATCCAGGTGGCGTCAGCGGGGAAGGACTGGGCGGCGGCCATCGAACAGAGAAACGTCAGCATGACGCTCGGTACCACGCTCCGCGGGGTGTTTACAAGTCAAGAGTCGGGGGGCCCGCGGGTGCGATAGGGGAGGAGCATGCCGACCGCCCCCCGCGCCCCGCGGCCCGCCGCCACCGTCGCCGTGTTGCGCGATGGTCCGAGCGGGCTCGAGACCTTCCTGATCAAGCGTTCGGGGGCCAGTCCGTTCATGCCCCACGCCCACGTGTTCCCGGGCGGACGGGTCGATCTCGCCGACGCGTCGGCGCCGGTGGTGGGCGGCGACGCGGAGCGCGCCCGCATGGGGCTCGAAGACGCCCTGGCCTACCAGGTGGCCGCCGTGAGGGAGACCTTCGAGGAGACCGGGATCCTGTTGGCCGACGGCGAGCCGGACCCGGAGGCCCGCGCAAGCCTGCAACGCCGCGATGCGAGCTGGCGCGACGTGGCGGAAGCGCGCGGCTGGGTGCTGCGCGCGGACACCTTGGTCTACTGGGCCCACTGGATCACGCCGGAGGCCGAGTCGCGGCGCTACGACACCCGCTTCTTCGTCGCCGGGGTGCCGGCCGACACGGTGGGGCGGCACGACGACTACGAGACGGTCGACAGCGACTGGTACGCCCCCGCGGCGGCGCTGGAAGCGGCGATGCGGGGCGAGATCTTCCTGGCACCGCCGACGTGGCGAACCCTGGAGGAGCTGCGACCGCTGCAGGACGTCGCCACGGCCTTGTCGGTGGGCGCCCAGCGCCACGTCTTCCCTGTGGAGCCTCGCCTCGGCACCGACGGCGGGCGGCTCGCCATCCTGCTTCCCGGGGACGTGGACAACCCCGGCGAGCCGTGCGCCCCCTACACGCGGATGGTGTGGCGGGATGGCTACTGGCACTGCACCGGGTAGCCTGAGGCCGTGATCTGGCTCGTGCCCCTCGCCGTGGCCGCCCCCTTCCGCGGGCCGCTTCCGAAACCGCCCACCACGGTCTGGGTGCCCGGTCGGTCGCGCGACGAGGTGGTCGTCAAGGTCGTCGAGGGTGCCGTGTGGCGTCCGGCTGACGGCGAGCCCTACTTCGTCGGCGACGTGGCGGCCGTCGAGGCCCGAGCGCCGGGGGTGGCCAGCCTGGGCCAGTACTGGCGGGTGCGGGCGGCCGACGGGGACGGCGCGGCGCTCGCCACGAGGCTCAACGCGCGTCCGGAGGTCGAGCTGGCGTACCTCCGGCCGGAGCCCGCCCCGCCTCCGGGCGGCACGCCGGACTTCACGGACCAGCAGGTCTACTTGGACGTTCCCTTGGACGGTCTCGGCTTCACCTGGGCGCGAGCGTGGCCCGGTGGCGATGGTGCCGGCGTGAGGATCGCGGACGTGGAGTACGGCGTGGACACCTCCCACGAAGACCTCACGGCGCTCGCTGGCATGCAGACGCTCGGTTTCGAGAGCGGCGACTACCTGTTCCACGGCAACTCCGTGTGGGGCCAGCTCGTGGGCGCCGACAACGGCTTCGGCGTCACGGGCATGGTCCCCGCTGCGACGCCGGTGATGGTGTACCCGTACCTTGGGAGGAACGACTACGACGTGGCCGGCGCCATCCTGGCGGCGATCGAGATCCTCCAGCCCGGCGACGTGCTGTTGATCGAGCAACAGGCCTACTGCCCCGACGGCACGGGGTACTGCCCGGTCAGCTCGTATGCGGCCACCTTCGACGCCATCTCGGCGGCCACGGCGGCCGGCATCGTGGTGGTCGAACCGGCCGCGAACAGCGGCATCGATCTGGACGACGCCAGCTGGGAGGGTTGGTTCGACCGCGCCAAGCAGGACTCGGGAGCGATCCTGGTCGGTGGGGGGCACGGGCCGGACGCGGCGTCGCCGCGTGGGTACGCGGGAGGGAGCGGCTACGGAAGCCGGGTCGACCTTCAGGGCTGGTGGTCGGGCATCGTGACCGCCACCAGCGGCGAGTACAGCGGCTACTACGCCGATCTCTACTACCCCGACGGCGACGGCGCCCGGGCCTACACCCAGAGCTTCGGCGGCACCTCGGGCGCCAGCCCCATGGTCGCGGCCGCCGCGGTGGTGCTCCAGGGGGTGTCACTGTCGGCGACGGGGGAGCCGATGAGCCCGGGGGCCCTGCGCGACCTGCTGGTGTCGACCGGCAACCCCCAGCCCGAGGGCGACGCCGAGCACATCGGCCCGGCGCCGGACGTCCGGCGGGCCCTGCGGGTGCTCCTGCCGTGAGCGCTGTCGATCAGTTCGCGGCGCCCGGCGTGGGCTCGGCCGCATAGTCCCACTCGCTGTCGCCATCGGCGACCCGGGCGTAGCTGATGTCGGTCACCTGCTCGCCGTAGCTCAAGCTGTCGACCGGCACCCCGTTGGCGCTGGTGAGGTGGATCTCCTCGCCGGAGCGGGCGAGCTTGAAGGAGAGGTGGTTGTCGCCTTCCTTCACGTCCCCGTCGGCGAAGAGCAGGAGGTGGCCGCCCGCCTCGATGGTCATGTCGGCGAGCACGTGCTTGTCGAGCTGCTTGGCGTCGTCGCTCAGCAGGTAGCCGCCCAACGCGATGTCGGTCGACGTGCCGTTGTAGAGCTCGAGCCAGTCCGGGTAGGCGCCGCCTTCGTCCGTGATGCCCGCGCTGTTCGAGGCCATGAACTCGTTGACGACGAGTGCATCACCGCCACTGGACGAAGCTCCGGTGTCGTCCGTGGTGGTCGCGGGGCCGGTGTCGTCGCTTCCGGCGCCGGTGTCGGCGGGCAGCGAGGGGCTTCCGCAGGCGATGAGCAGGCTGAGCATGGTGTGGTCTCCGAAGCTCGCCGAGCTTGGCAGACGTCCGCTGGGGCTGGCAAGCGACCTGGGCGAGGCCATCGGAGGCTTGAGCGACTTACGCGGCGTTGCCGGCCTTTCGGAGCTTCGTCTTGAGGGCGAGGCCCAGGCGGAACGCGAGCGTGTAAGTGGCGCTGTTGGCGCGCTGCACCTTCGCGGGCAGGCTCACCACCTGTCCGTCTGGGGTCTCCAGGCGCAAGGTGACGTTGGCGCGCTGCGGGAGCTTGGAGCGCAGCGTCCAGGTGCCCTTGCGCAGGCTGGCTTCGAAGTCGTTCTGGAAGATGCGCGACGAGCTCCACCGGAGGGTGATGGTGGCCTGCTCGTTGTCCACGACGAGCGTGGGATCGCGGACGGGGTCCGCGGCGGCGGGCGGGGCCGGTGGAGGCGTAGCGGGTGTGCGAGCCCGGGAGAGCCCGGACTTCAGCCCGCGCTTGACCGACGCCCGGCCCTGGGTGCGGTTGGCGCCGGAGGCACCCGAGCCGCGGATGTGCTGCGCGCTTCGTACGCTGGACACCGACCGGCTCTGCTCGTTGAGGAAGTAGGCGTAGCGGGTGCGGTCGCGCTCGGTCATGTGCTCGATCCGGCAGTCGAGCTGGAACTGCCCACGCCCGAGAGGCTCGACCCCCACGATGCGCACCGCGGCGGCGACGCGCGCCTGGCCCTGGCCGAGCTCCATCGTCAGATCGCACATCGAGCCTGGCATCGGCTGGGTGTCGGCGCTCAAGCGGATCTTGTTCTTCTCGATCCACTCGGTGCGACCGAAGCGGATCATGCCCTCGTCGTCTTTCAGAGCGATGTCGCTCCGCACGTGGATGCGCATGGTGGCTCTCCTGGCCTGATGGTCACCACGTCCTGTGGTGTCCTGCACAGGGTGCCTCGGAATGCACCGGCGCGCAAGGCAGCTTGGCCACAACGGTTAGGGGAGGGGTGGCGGGTGTAGCTGTCCTGGTGGTGGCCCCGGCCTTCAAAGCCGGTCGAGGTGCGCTGAGAGGCGTTGCCTGGTGGGTTCGATTCCCATGACCCGCCGCCTCATATCGCGTGGATGCCCTCCTGCTCGGCGTCTACGGCCTCTGCGCCGTCCTGATGGGAACGCCCGGGGAACATGAAGCTCTCTGGAGGCAGGTTCGGGATCATCAGGACGGCCTCCTGCACGGACGGACGCAGGGCCTGCTTGTCGAGGTAGGAGTTCCAGGTGGTCCCACCGACGTTGTGGCCGACCAGGTACGCCACCGCCAGGAAGTCCGCGCCTGCAGCCACGAGGTTGCTCGTGAGCCCCTTGCGGAAGGCGTGGGTGCAGCGGCCGCGCCAGACCTCCTCGGGCACGCCAGCACGCCGCCAGGCGCGCCTCAGGCTGCGCCCGACGTGCCCATGGGAGCCGCGCTCGGGGGAAGGAGCAGGGACGACCCAGGAGACGTCCTGGGGCCAGGAGCGGAGGATGGCCGCCAGGTGGGGGCTCGTCGGCAGCGTCCGGCCCCCGTAGCCGCCCTTCGTGATCTCACGACGCACGCGCAGCTCCCCGCCGTCGAGGTCGACGTCACTCCACTGGAGGTGCAGCGCGGCGTTCCGCCGGAGGCCGGTGAAGCGCTGGAGAACCGCCAGCTGCCACGTCCAGCCAGCACCCACGTCGACGAGGGCGGCGAGGCAGGCGTCCGTCTGCTCCCAGCTCGGTGCGAGGGGCTCCTCCTTGTGGAGCTTCTTGTGCTTCAGCTCCTGCGGCGCGGGGATGTCCCACGAGTAGGCGTCGGCGTGCATGGCCGCCCAGCGCCAGAACAGCTCGATGTCCCGCATGTGCTTCTGGACCGTCGTCCGCTTCCTGGTGATGCCGTTG